>Ga0209373_10000369_pt1 | contig 78529 bp, 75 predicted proteins | sample Higcelweek5metaG_FD_187173 | JGI IMG/M metagenome (GOLD analysis project Ga0209373, IMG submission 187173) | Freshwater pond sediment microbial communities from the University of Edinburgh, under environmental carbon perturbations - High... | ecosystem: Environmental > Aquatic > Freshwater >...
CTTCTTCATTTGTTACCTCCTCAACTTCTCTCGAAGAATTGTTTGAAATTAAGTCTAAGTTCAAGCAAAGTGCGTTTAGCTCTTTGATTAATACTTTGAATGATTCTGGTATGTTTACATTCTCTATCTTGTCCCCATGGATGATAGCTTTGTAAGCTGCAGATCTTCCTTTAATGTCATCTGATTTGATTGTCAACATTTCCTGTAGAGCATAAGGTGCACTGTGTGCTTCTAATGCCCAGACTTCCATTTCTCCGAATCTCTGTCCACCCATCTGTGCTTTTCCACCAAGTGGCTGTTGAGAAACTGCGGTGTATGGTCCTGTAGATCTAGCATGTACCTTCTCATCAGCAATGTGATGTAGTTTCAATACATATTTAATACCTACAGCTATCTTGTTAGGGAATTTCTTTCCTGTTCTTCCATCAAAAAGTTCTACCTTTTGATCCATCTTTTCTCCTTTTTTTGCCAATTCTTGTTTCAACCATTCTAAGTTCTCACCTTCAAAGATTGGGAATGCTAATTTCTCGTTCAACATCTTTGCATATCTACCAAAGTGAATCTCGGCTGCCTGACCCATGTTCATTCTTTTTAGGAATGTTGGTGTCAAAACAATATCAACAGGTTCTCCATCTTGCGTAAATGGCATATCTTCAATAGGTCTTATTGCTGCAATTGTGTTTTTGTCTCCGTGTCTTCCTGCTAATTTGTCTCCGAAGTCTACTTGTTTTGTATCTGCAACCCATACCTTAACTTCATGTAATACTCCCGGTTGTAATTTGTCTCCCTTGTCTGCAGAAAGAATCTGGCTTCTGACGACTATTCCTTCTTCTCCGTGAGGCATTCGCAGTGAGTTATCTCTAACATCGCTTGCAGATTCTCCGAAGATTGCTCTAAGTAATCGCTCTTCAGCTGTTAATTCTTTTTCTCCTCTTGGTGCAACTACACCTACAAGGATATCTCCAGCCTTAACTTTAACACCAGTTCTAACAATACCTTGCATATCCAACTTCTGTAGAATTCTGTCATTCACATGAGGGATATCTGCAGTAATTGTTTCTGCTCCTAACTCAGTGTCTCTAACTTGAACGGTATGCTCTCTGACGTGTATAGAGGTTAGTAGGTCATCTCTAACAATTCTTTCAGAAATGATTACTGAGTCCTCGTAGTTATATCCTTCGTAGAACATCAATGCGGCTTTCAAGTTTGTTCCTAATGATAGCTCACCATTGATCATTGTAGGGCCATCAACTAATGCATCGCCTTTTTTGAACTTGTCCCCTGCGTTAAGTACTGGTTTCTGTGTAAAGCAGGTATTATCATTACTTCTGTAGAATGAGATCAAATCATAGTCTCTAAGACCTAACTTCTTGTATTTAATCGAAAGCTTCTTAGCATCAACGTAGTAAACTTCTCCATCATCTTCAGCATAGACACCCCATGAGGATTGTCTTGCAACTGTCTCTTCCATTCCGGTACCAATTAATGGACTCTCTTGTTTAATCAAAGGAACAGCCTGTCTTTGCTGGTTAGCACCTGTTAACGCTCTCATTGCGTCGTTGTGTGACACAAATGGAACCAATGCCATACCTAGACCTGCTTGCTGACCTGCTAATACATCTACGAAATCAACCGCTGTAACATCTTCTAATACAAAGTCTCCTTTGTGTCTTACTGGTACCAATTTATCTGTGATATTTCCTTGCTCGTCAGTCTTAACTGTTGCAGAAGAGATGTAGAATCCTTCTTCATCCATAGCGTCAAAGTAAACAACCTCATCAGAGATGAATGATTTTACTTTAACTTCTTTTATTTCTTTTTCTGCTGATATCTTTTCTGCCAAAGTCTTATCTATTGTAGTATCTGCTTTTGCAATTGTTTTCTTTCCAGACATAACATCTTCAGAAAGAATTCTTCCTTCTAATACTGCTTTGTTGTTCTTAACAACTTTTAATACTCTTCTGTATGGTGCTTCTAAGAATCCAAATTCATTTATTCTAGCTAACATTGCGAGCTGTGTAACAACACCAATGTTTGCACTCTCTGGACTTGTTACGGGGTCAAATTTTGAGTAATGTGAGTTATGGACTTCACGAATTGAGAAAGTTGCTCTCTCTTTTGTGATACCACCAGGACCACCCGCGGTTACTTTCCTCTTATTTTCTAATTCAGAAAGGATATTGGTCTGATCCATGAAGCTTGATAGTGCATTTGCTCCAAAGAATGACTGAATGGAAGCTGCAATTGGTTTCGTTCCAACTAACATAGATGGGGTAACCTTAGCATCTTGACCATACAAACTCATCTTGTCTTTGATATTCTTTTCTAATCTTCCGATACCTGCAATTAATTGTCTTTCCAAAATTTCACCAACACTTCTAATTCTTCTGTTACATAGGTGATCGATATCATCAGCAGGAATTGCTCCATTGTTTGTCTGGATTAATCTCTTAACAATCAAAACTATATCCTTAGGGTAAAGCATCACCTCGTCAGGATTATCGATGTTATATGATGTCCCTAATTTTCTATTTAATTGGTATCTACCTATCTTTCCAAGATTAAACTTTCTTACATTGAAGAAGTTACTCTTGATATATTTCTCAGCACTATCTATAGTGACTGATTCATCTGGTCTTAGTTTGTTGTAAATACTGATAACTGCTTCTTCCTTACTCTTTGTGAAATCTCTTGCTAATGTTGCTTCAATATATTTATTCTCTTCATCTGTATCTACATCTGCGAACAATTTTCTAATCTCATCATCTGACTCCCATCCGAAGACTCTTAGAAGTTCTGTAATCAAAACCTTAGGTCTCTTTGGCAAAACTCTCATTGAAATTACATTGTGTCTGTTAGTATCTATCTCATACCATGGTCCAATACCAGGCATTAATCTAACTTTGTGCAATGTTCTGTATGGTAATTTTTCATCTACTTCGTACAATACACCTTCTGCTCTAACAATCTGGTGTGTAACGACTCTTCTGACACCATTAAACACAAATACACCATCTACGGTCATAATTGGGAGATCAGCAATGAAAATCTCTTGCTCTTTAATCTCACCTGTCTTGTTGTTTAAAAGTTGAACTTTAGCATATACAGGCACTTCGTAAGAAAGACCTTTAGCAATTGCCTCTTCTACAGTTCTGTATGCTTTACCAAATCTAAAATCTTTGAACTCCAAAGTCCACATCTTCTCCATTGTATCCTTAACCGGATTGATCTTAGTGAAGAGTCTTTGAAATCCATTGGCATAGAAATCGTTAAATGAAGCATTTTGAGCTTCAATTAGACTTGGGAAGTCTGTGCCTGAGGAATATCCTAGTCCCAAATCTATTCTACCGGACCTATTACTTTGAGGTTTGATCATAAGACGATTATTTAGTAATGTTATAACATATTACTCTTGCTATCAAGCGGCGGAATGATTCCTGCGAACCATTAAAAAATCCCGCTTTGTAAAGCAAAAACTTAGGAACTCGAAGGATATTACCATAATTAATGGTATTAGTCAAAGGTTTTTAGCATGTTTTTCACTATTCACTTAAAATCATAAGTATAGTATGGTATATATGTACTTTGTAAAAATCTCAAATTTACTTTATCATATACTACAAATGCCCAGAAAAAAGAAAAAAGAGCCCATCACAATTAAAAGCGGTGAGATTAAAATCCTCATAGGGATAGCCCTTTTCTTGCTTGGTTTAACAGTTGGACTCTCACCATTCATACCACAACAATCTGTACTCTTTGATACCCTTACCCTTCAGTTAGGATACTCTGCAATATCTTGGGGTATTTTACTCATATATATATCCTTCTTTTTATTAACCAAAAGTAAGCGATTTAAATCTTTACGCCAAGTAGTTGGATTGTTACTTTTTTCAACCTGTTTAAGCACCTTACTTTCTTTTTGGCAAACAGCAGAGCAATTAAACAATTCGGATGCGTTAAGAGGTGCGGGAGGAGAATTAGGGAAAATGCTCCATCTTGCATTAAATGGGACTTTTGGGAATTTCTTGGAAATCGCTATTGTATTAGTTCTTCTCATAGTCGCATTCTCCTTAATAACTGGTACAACCATGGAGCAAATCTTAGAATTTGTTGAAACTCCAATCAAAAAAGATGGTGAAAAAGAAAAGAAATTTAGTTTTGCAAATCTTTTTTCTGGATTTAGAATTGAGAATGATAATAATGATAATCCAGGTATGAATATTGCTGGCACAGAATTAAACAAAGAACCAGAAATTAGAATGTATGGCGAAGATAACAAGAAAGAAGAAGAAGTTTACCATGCGCCAGAGATTAAAACTCCACAAGAAGATAGCTTTCCTGATGATATTCCAAATCCACAAGCTAAGACAGATGACTTAGCTGAACCACAAAGACCTCGGTTTACGAATTGGATATTCCCAAGCATAGATGTATTACAAGAAGGAGAGGTTCAAAAACAAGATGAGAAGCTTTACAGAGCTAAAGCCACCGTTATCGAAACCACCCTTAAGAACTTTGGTATTCCTGCTAAAGTAGTAGAAATAGCTGTAGGGCCAACTGTTTTACGATTTTCCTTAGCTATAACTGTAGGTATTAAGGTATCTAGAATTAAAAATCTGAGCAACGATCTCGCCTTAGCACTTGCATCACAGTCATCTTGCGTAAGAGTTGAAGCCCCTATTCCTGGGACATCATTTGTTGGTGTTGAAATTCCAAACCCAACTCCAAACTATGTATATACCAGAGATATGATTAAGAAACTAAGACAAGAAGCAGACAGGTATGAATTACCATTAATTCTTGGTAAAGATATTACTGGAAAGACCACAATCAGGGATTTAAACAAGATCCCACATCTCTTAGTCGCAGGTGCTACTGGTACTGGTAAATCAGTGGCTATCAACTCCTTAATTACCGGGCTTTTGATGACTAAAACCCCAGACGAGGTAAAATTCATCATGATTGATCCTAAGATGGGCGTTGAGATGGCAGCATACAATGGGATTCCTCATTTATTAAATCCCGTTATTACTGATATGGAGCTTGTTGTTAATGCTCTTCAATGGACAATTGATGAAATGATGAGAAGATACCGACAATTGAAGCAGACACATGTTAAAAAATTAACTGAATATAATAAGGCTTTAGGATATACCGCAATGCCTTACATTATTGTCGTTATAGATGAAATGGCAGATTTGATGCTCACCTCCGGTGTTGATGTGGAAAGTAAGATTCAGAGATTAGCACAGATGGGAAGAGCTGTTGGCGTACACTTAATACTTGCAACTCAAAGACCTACTGTAAACGTAATCACTGGTTTAATCAAAGCTAATGTCCCAGGAAGAATGGCATTTGCCGTAGCAACAGCTATGGATTCTAGAGTTATACTTGATGATACAGGTGCAGAGACACTTCTGGGGAATGGAGATATGTTGTTTAAAGATCAAAGTACTCCTAAACCGGTAAGAATCCAATGTTCATTTACTTCCACAGAGGATAGCGAAAACGTCATAGCTGCAATCAAGGATCAAGTCACAGAGGAAGATATTAAATACTCTGAGGACCTAGCACAAGCCATAGAGAAAGGGAGTTCTTCATCATCTGCAGCAGGAAATAATAGTACTGAACGAGATCCTGATTTCCCATTAGCATTAGACATTGTAATTGCAAATCAAAAGGCATCTTCTTCATTCCTTCAAAGAAAGATGAAGATCGGATACAACAAAGCCGCGAGAATAATAGATGAGCTCTACGATGCCGGCGCAATTGGTCCTCAGGATGGTAGTAAACCAAGACAAGTACTGGTCTCTTCCGCAAGTCAAATTCTTAAAACTGATGACAGTAGTGACGGAATTGATGAATAAGTAGTACAATTGCCAGTATGATAACAGCTGGAGAGATTTTAAAGAAGAAAAGAGAGTCACTTGGACGCTCCATTGAGCTAGTCTCACAGGAGACTAAGATGCAAAGAAGATTCATCATATATATTGAAAATAATGATTTCTCGAAATTCGATTCGGAGGTTTTCCTTACCGGATTCATAAAGATATATTCGCAATACTTAGGTTTAGATATAGAGAAAGTATTAGCTCTGTACAGAAGAAGTAAGCCCCAAAGAAAGACTTCAAAAAGTAAAATTGCTACTCCCATATGGTTAAACTACAAGAAACTAACCTTAACTCCTAAAAGTGTAATCACAATTCTTTCAGTAATATTTTTTGTATTGATATTGGGCTACATTGGTCTTCAGATATACCGATTTCAAAGCCCTCCTAGGCTCACCATAGCCTCTCCTGTAGATAATAGCGTCATAACAGAAGATTCACTCGTTGTAGAGGGGAATACTCAAGTTGGAGCCATTGTAGAGATCAACTCCATCATTGTTACTCCAGATACGCAGGGTAATTTCAGTCAGGAAGTTACTCTAAACGAGGGAATCAATATAATATCTATAAAAGCAAGAAAGAATAACAATAATATATTAGAAACAGTAGAAACAAGGAAAGTTACTTACAACAAACCAACGCAAACAGAAACTACAACAGAAACTCCGAAGACATTTACACTGAACGTAGAAGTTAAAGGCTCTGCATCATGGATAAAGCTTGATGTAGATGGACAAAATAAAATTTCAAAAGTTGTAGAACCATCACAGCAACAATATAATGTTACTAACAGATTCTACATTATTACCGGTAGAGCCAGTAATACAATTGTTTCTATAAATAATCAACCATTAGCCTGGGAAACCAACAGTACCACAGGTGTAGCAGAGATAACATGTACGATTGTTAATGATGCGCTTAGTTGCGAATAAAACTTCCCCTAGTAAGATGCTATAATCAATTAGTATATGGATGATTCTAATCAAATAGAAGAGATAAAAAATAGGCTCGACATTGCCCAAGTAGTAGAAAAATACGTACCTTTAAGACAGGCTGGAAAGAATTTCTCCGGATTATGTCCTTTCCATAATGAAAAAACTCCCTCCTTCATCGTAAGCCCGGATATACAAAGATACAAATGCTTCGGGTGTGGAGAAACTGGAGATATCTTTAACTTTGTACAGAAGATTGAGAACATTGATTTTACTGAAGCTTTAGAGAAATTGGCCAAAGAAGCAGGGGTTGAGTTAAAACAGTACAAGAAAAACCCAAAGTACTCAAAACTAGAGGAGATCAACTACTTGGCAACTAAGTATTATTACCAGGAGTTAAAACTTAACTCCGTGGCTAATGATTACATTAAAGGAAGAGGGTTCTCCCAGGAATCCATAAAACAATTTGGCATAGGATATGCTCCTAAATATCCCAAATTACTTGAATATATAAACAAGAATCGTTCAAAATTAACGAATCAAGAGCTTGTAGATTCAGGGCTTTTTGTTAATAAAGAGGGAAAAATCAAAGAAAAATTCTATGACAGAATTATGTTCCCAATCCGTTCTTCAAAAGGTTCGGTTATTGGTTTCACAGGAAGGATTTTGCCTACAAATGATTATGGACCAAAGTATATGAACTCCCCGGACACCCCAATATTCCACAAAAAATACAATCTCTTTGCCCAATATGAATCTCGACAGGAAATCAGGAAATTGGATCTTGCAATTCTATGTGAAGGCTCTACCGATGTAATCTCTGCGCACCAGCATGGCATAAAGAATATCGTAGCTCCACTTGGAACCGGATTAACCAAAGAACAACTAGAAAGTATATCTCGATTAAGTAAAAACATGCTATTTTTCTTTGATAGCGACACCGCTGGACAAGCTGCCGTTATCAGAGCATTTAAATTAGCTTCGGAGCTCAATCTTTATCCTTACGCCACAAACTCGGTGCCATACAAGGATATTGATGAAATGCTACAAAAAGAGCCCGAACGTATGGCCCAGCTCATTGAGAAAAAACAGGAGGCATTTTCATACATATTTTCAAACTATATTAAGGACAAAGATTTAACTGAGCTGGCAGATCTCACAAGTACACAAAATTTCGTTAAAGAATTACTGATTCATGTCACCAATCCGACCCTCTTACGACACTATACTGAGAAGATCAAACAGATAGGGAAAATAGCTCTAGGAGACGATAAGTCTTATAACAATCTTACAGAGGTCCGCATGCCCAACACTAAAGGCTTTCTCGTGAAAGTTGATAGCAATTTACTCGAAAAAACATATTTACAATTATTGATTTATAGCAAAATTAGATCTAAGGATATCCTTATCCCAAGCAGATATCTATCCTCTCCCATGCTAAGAGAGATGTATCTAACTATAAAGCACTCTGTAAGAACAGATATAGCGGATATAGCAAAACTATTTGAAAGCAGTCCGGAGAAAAAACTTTTAATGGAGGAGATCATCTTCCGATCAACCGAGATGGATGAAGATATCGAAGCACAACTAAACAAATTGCTTACTCGGTTAAAGAAGCAATATCTTACAAGACAACAGAAAGCTTTAAGTGTTAAAATAGCTATAGCCGAGGAGAGTAATAATTCTGAAGAAACAGAACGACTCCTCACTAAAATGCTACACTTAACTAAGCTTTTGAAGGAAGTAACCCATGATTGAAGTCTCTAACTATGATTTCTTTGACTATGATTATGCCCAGTATTGGAAAGTAAGAGAATATGAAGATTCTGCTGAGAAGCACGTTCTGAGAAGGATTTTCAGTGATAAGAAGGGAAAGTGGTTTGTTGACATTGGCGGATCCTATGGGAGGCTAACTCCAACCTACTACAATAAATATACCAATCCGATAATTCTGGACTATTCCTTAAAGACACTACAACGGAACTATTCTGTCATAAAGAAACAATTCCCCAATATTGAATTAATAGCAGCAAATGCATATCATATGCCTTTTAGAGATAACATCTGTGATGGTGGGCTAATGGTTCGAGTATTACACCATATATCAGAGCCCGAGACATATTTTAAAGAGTTAAAACGCATAATGCATAATGATTCCACATATGTTCAAGAATTCGCGAATAAGATTAATCTTAAGGCTTCTTTAAGAGCAATCGCACATCTTAATTTCAAATTTTTCTCAAGAGAGCCATATCAACAGCCTACCTCAAAGAATTTTGAGGGAACGGAGATGGGACAAGAAGCCATTTTTTTTAACTATCACCCATCTTTTGTGTCCAAAGTATTAAATAACATTGGTTTTAATATCCAAAATAAATATGGCTGCTCATATCTACGTTTTCAAGCTCTAAAAAAGATATTAGGAGATAACAATATGTTAAAAATTGAGTATTTCCTTCAAAAATTACTTAAAACAACTAACATTCCACCTAGCATTATCTTTGAAACCAAATTACAAAAACCAGAACCAAAACAGGAGCTCAAAACTGATGGTCTAAAAGATATATTGGTATGTCCAAAGTGTTTTGGAGAATTGACATTTAAGGATACCTCCGCACACTGTAAATGTTGTGATAGGACATATAAAAAAGAGGACAATATTTGGGATTTTAGAATAGTCTAATGATAAAAAAATCACTTGGGCAGAACTTCTTTGTAAATGAAAATCTTGGAGAAAAAATCATCAACTACGTAAAAGACGAAAATCCTGAAATTGTCGTAGAAATTGGCCCTGGGAGAGGATTCTTTACACAGAAGTTAGCATCTTTTGCTACAGATCTCGTGTTGATTGAGAAAGATGATTTGCTTGCTAATGAATTAAAAATCTCGTTCCCAGGTGCAACTGTTCTAAATATTGATTTCCTTGACTGGGATTTTAAAGAATTAGAACAATTTAAAGATAGAAAGATCATATTCTACGGCTCCCTTCCATACAATGTAAGTAAACCGATAATTCATAAGGTGATATCATCAGAGTTCTTCTCTAATAACTGTTATTTCATAATTCAAAAAGAAGTCGCAGAGAAATATATTGCTTCAGCACCAAATAACAATATCCTTTCAATTAAAACTCAGCTATTTGCAAAATCTAAAAAACTAATGGATATTCACCCAGGTGCTTTCATACCACAACCCAAAGTAACCAGCAGTGTGATAAGGTTTTTACCAATTACAACACAAAGAACAGATATCAACGAAGAGAAATTTATAAAATTCATTGAAAATTGTTTTAGATCTCCAAGAAAAACATTGCGAAATAACCTAAAAAACATCTCTACTCGAATACAATCAGAAGAGTTGTTAGACAAACGTCCACAAGAACTTACTCTAGAACAATACATCGAAATCTTTACTAACTTGTCCTAGACTTTGATATAATTCATCCATGAAGCGAGCCAAAAAACAAAAAGCTCCAAAACCGGAGGAGAAACAGCTGGATCTTGGTATGAAAGATCCTTTTAAAAACAAAGTTTTACGTATTAAGAGTAGAACTGATGTATTGCTCCTTCAGATTGAGGTTCGTAAGTTTCTAAAAGATGCTTTCTTCTGGTTCGTAATTGTTTCAAATACGGTAATGCTAGGGCAACAGGGATTGTGGCTTCACGACAATACGCAGCGATTTCCTTCGATCACACCCATTCTTAATTACAATCTTTCACCCGAGAACCGCCTTGCTAATAGATACTTTCTTTATATATTTCCAATAATTACTTTAATCGGAATAATTGTTGATATTGTAATAACCGCTAAGTATTATAATAAGGAGAAGATGCTTACCAAGTTTATACTACTTTGCACATTATTAGCCTCTATTTCAGGTTCAATAATGCTAATTCATCTTACGCTTAATTACTAATTATGGACTTTTCTACAGCAACAGAGCTATTAAACAAGATCCTAACCTCACCACTTTTCAACCAGGCTGGGAGCAATGAATATCTTAAGTATATACAATACATTCCACTGTTTTTAATCGGAATGATTTTTGCCCTAATTCTAACCCCAGTGATAGGAAAAATCGCAATGAAGCATGATATAACATATAAGCCTGGAGTAAAGAAGAACCATAAAGACTTTGATAATCCAGAAAAAGCTCTACACCAAGGAATTACTCCCGCCCTAGGAGGATTAGCCGTTACTATTCCAATTCTCCTAGCTATATTAATATTTTTTAAGCTAGATAGCTTTACAATACCTATCATTCTTGCCCTTCTTGTACTTATGGTAGGCTCCACACTTGATGATATATTTAACTTACCTGCTAAAACACAATTGGCTTACCAGATATTGGCCGCACTAATTATTGTTTTCTCTCTAATTAATCTCACAAATCTGTCTTTCTTCAATCTAAATCTTGATCTTTTAACTTGGAATTTCTCAATCCTCGGACTTCAACAATCACTTGCCTTACCAGGAGATATTATTCTATTTGTATGGATTCTTGTATGTATAAATGCTGTCAAATGGACCGCTGGCTCGCCAGGAATAATAGAAGCTAACTCATTTACGATATTTACACTCATATTTATAATTGCCATAAGATACGCGTCTATTTTCTCATCTACCGTAAGCATTATTGCTGCGGGGGCATTATTAATCTTCCTAATATTCGCATTTCCACCCCAGAAGATAATGTCTGGATCTGCCGGAAAAACCCTCTACGGCTTCTTAATTTGCGTCTTTGCAATAATTGCAGATGCTAAGCTTTCTACCACTATAATGCTCTTGTTAATTCCCCTAATAGACTTTGTCTATGTCATCATCAAACGATTCCTTACGTACAAACCAAAGAATTTGCTTGATCTTCTAAAAATCAATGATACCAACCACCTCCATCACCAACTTCTTAAACTTGACTTAACAAGAAGCCAGATTGTGTTGATCGAGATGGCTATGACCTTGTTGATTGGCTCTTTGGCAATTCTAAGCACAGGTGCAATAAGATATTTTGCGCTAATTTTTGGTGCCGCATTAGGAATTGGCTTTGTAGTAACCGCAAATATACGCGCTTCAAAACGTAAAACAAAAACCACAAAAGAAGAATCTCCCGAATCAAAATACTCCTACTAATTTCTAGACAAATATTGGTACTACGAATATAATCTAGATAATGAAAAATCGAAAAACTGTCCTCATAATAGCAATTGCTATTATTGCCATATCTGTGCTTTTGTATTTTTTACCTATTGGTAAAATTTTGAGCAATATTCCTTTCATAAACAGCTTTTACAATAATACTTCCATAGAGATAATAACCGAAAAGGGAAAAGCTCAGGTATCAATTAATGATAAAGACTATGGACAGACCCCAACAACAGTTGAAAATCTTCCTGAGGGGAAATATACCGTTGAATTAAAGAAAATAGCAGACGATGATACCTTCTATGAGAAGCAGATCTTTGAAATAGAGCTTGCAAAAAATACCTCTGCCAGAATTGATTTAGAGATTGGCCCTGAGAATATTCTTAATGGCACAATTCTCTACTATACATCCGTGCCCCATACCACTTCTGGGGAAGGGTTGATCACCATAACAAGCTCTGCTACAGATGCCAAAGTATATATAGACAAAGAATATATTGGGAACGCACCAATAAATAATCTAGAACTTAAGGATAATCAATATCAAATAAAGATCTCTGCAACAGGCTATGAAGATATTGAGGTCCCCGTATTTGTACGCGCAGGGTATCAGCTTAACTTAAAGGCATACCATTTCCCAATACCAGTTAATTTTGATACAGTAAGTGATTAGCATGGGTAACTCAAAGTTAGAAAAAATTAAAGCACAAACCCCGGTATCCATCTTGATCCATGGTGGAAATAGACAAGGATATTTGATAACGAAAACGTTGGTAGATCAAGGTTGTCATGTAATAATAGTTGACAATTACAACTCGCAAACTAACAAGTATATATCAGAGTTTAAAGGCTCATCACTTGTAGATTTCTTCGAATTCAAAGGATTGGATGGAGTATTCAAGAATATTAAAAGATACGACTATCTATTTTACTTTCTGAACAATGCGCTCGTCTCTCAGGAATATGATAGTAAAGAATTTATTCGGGAAGCTGGATATTTAGAAGAATCTCTAAAAAGTGCAAAGAAAAACAATGCGAAGTTTGCTTTGATAACCTCTCTCAGTTTAAACCGAGAGCTTGCTAACCGTGTAAACAATCTCAAACTAGCATCTCCATCGCCATATTCAAATATTGAGCTGCAAAAATATTGCGAGACACTTGCAGCAGAATTTAGGGACAAAACAAACTTAAATATTAGAATATTAAGGCTTGGATCAGCATTAGGAAAGGGTGTTTTGAAAATTGAGAATGATACCATTCATAATTTAGTTAAAGATGCTACTCAAAGGCCACAGATTGTCATAAAAGGCGAGGGCTTAGATGTTCATAATTTGATTGATGAAAAAGATGCAGTATATGGAATTCTAAAATTGACTTTCTCGGATAAAACCAAGGGCGAGGTCATAACCCTAGCAAATAAAAATAATTACACCACACTCTCAATTGCATACAAGCTATTAGAATTAAACACTGAGGCTCAATCAATAAAGTTCGTAGAGAATCCAGATAGAGACTTTGTCATTCAAGACCTATATGTCCCCGCACCACCTGCGTCCAAGTATGGGTGGACCCAACAGGTCACCCTTGAGGAGTCACTTGTTGACCAAGTACACACCTATTACGATGATATAAGCAAATCGTGGAGCTATGTAGACAAACCACAAAAGAAAGCCTCCGAGAGTGTCAAGACGTCAAAGACCAAGCTTGGGGAGTTTTTTGATAATCTACTTAATCCAATGGCAAAAATATTCCATCACACAAAGGAAAAACGGGAGAAAAAAGAGATTAGTTGGAAACAGATTATCAAAACTTCGGCTATAACAATCTCCGCAATACTAATTACGTACTTCTTAATCTATCCAATCATTGGAACTACAATTGGTCTAGTCATAATCTCAAATGTAGCTAAAGATTTAAAAAGCTCTGTCTTTAGCCTTGACTCAACTGCAAGCGACAAAAAGATCTTACAGATTGAAAACAACCTGGAAAGAGTCTCCACAAGTATTGAAAATCTACAGTGGGCATTCAAGCTTTTTGACAAAGAAGATCTATACGGCGATACTACCCAGCTATTACTAAGTGCCCAATATGCTACCGAGGGCGCAAGTAGTATGTTAAGTGCAATAGCCCCATTGGCACAATACGTTAAAGACTTTGAACCTGCCGTAGATTTTCAATCTTCAACACCTAAAACTACTAGAGAATATACTCAATATTTAAATCAGATAGCAGACAACAGTTACAAGGTAAAAGATGCAGCATACAAAATTTCACTTTCCGATGGAATAATAAAACAGATAAATATAAATGACTTTCCTTCATTTACAAGAGATGGAATATCTTCTGTTAAAGATTTAATTGCACAGCTTAGTACTGGAACTGAAACTTTCCAAAAAATAGTCGTATTTTTACCAGACCTGCTTGGCGTAACTGACAGACAAAGGTACTTAATACTCTTGCAAAACGAGTCGGAACTTCGAAGCACCGGAGGTTGGTTAACAAGCTATGGAATTGTGGGGATAGAGGGTGGACAGATCAGAGAACTATTTGTTGATGATATATATAACGCAGACGGCACACTAAAAGCACAGGGGAAGGCGTTTACTGCGCCAAAATCTATGCAACAAGCATTAGGTATAACCTCGTGGCCATTCTCTCTCATCAACTGGTATCCAGATCTTACAGAAACCGAGGTCTCAGCAGAACCATACATTGAAGCACTTGGAAAAGGAAATGATCTCGATGGTGTAATAACTATCGATATCTCCTTTATACAAAAACTGCTTGATGAATGGGGAGGGATTGAGGTACCAGGGGAGACAGAGATAATAACAAGTAGCAATCTCTACTCAAAGATTTTCCAAATGCACGAAGACTTTGTACCCGGATCTACACAAAAAACAACCTTCCTTGCGGATCTTGCGAATCAGATCATCTCAAAACTTCTCTCAATGAACATGTCTGATTTAATAGGCCTAGGAAGCGTATTTGAAGAGTCATTCAATGAAAAACATCTGCAAGCGACATTCAAGAATTCTGATGCATTTGATTTCTTTAATGACAAATCTTGGGCAGGTGCACTTGATTCACGATATAGCGAAGCTCCTATTGCTGTAGATTGGAACTGGGGTGGGAATAAGGCAAACCTTTACCTAAACAAAAACTATAATCTTGCAGTAGATATTAATAATGTAGATACAATCGATTTTACATATACTATTTCCACAGAGAACAGTTCTAAGACAACAACATATCCTGAGGGCGACTATATCAACTATCAAAGAATATATATTCCTTCAAATGCCACCGTGCTTTCTGTAAAAGGTCTTAAGGACAACAAGTTTGATACATACAAAGAAAGTGGCTTCAAGGTAGTAGGTGGGTGGTTTAATGTACCAATTGGAAACATCAATACCTTTGAAATCTCATACCGCATAACCAGATCATCCAATAGTCTAAACTTCCCGTTAGAGGTAAATGGACAAAACATATTCTTTAACCTAAACCTCTTCAAACAGGCGGGGGAGGTAGCACATGCATACAAACTGGATATTACATACCCAGAAAGCTGGAATGTTGAATCTACTGCAAACTTAAATAGCATCGAAAACCAGCTGTCTAGTAGATTTGAGCTATCAACAGACCAAGAATATCAAATAGTTTGGAATACAAACAACTAAACGACTACCTTTGGATTATTCTTTAAACAAGTATATATTTCCAATATATCCTGTGTTGATATCTCGCTTTCATTGGTAAAATTCTTTATCTCTTTCACATCAAGATCTGTGTTGACGGTTACCCGGTTGCTAATTCCAAGTGGAACTATCAGCGTAGCTATGTGCTTAGATTTACAATTATGACAAGAAAAGTGTATAATGCTTGATACTCCGGTGTTCTGAATGATGTTTACATCTTCAAGCTCATACTGAGTACCGCACTTATCACAAAATCTGGCAACTGTGTCCAGAAAGAATTGTTTTTTTTCAAGTAAAATATCTTTTTTACTGTCCATATATAAAATTATATCACAAAATTTTCTATGACAGACAAAGAGAAGGCCGTTAAAGTCTTAATCGACAAAGGTAAGGATCAAGGTTTTCTTACTCAAGAAGACTTGCTCGATGTATTTCCAACAATAGAGGAAGATGTAGATCTTTTAGATGATATTTTTGCGTCTCTTCAAGAAAATGAGATTGAGGTATTGGAACCGGAAGAGAATATCGATGTTCCCGTAAAGGAAGAGCTTACATTAGAGAAGAAGATTCGTATTCTAAAAACTATTCAATCAAGCCTCTCAACCGATGCCATTAGATCATACCTGTACGAAATAGGAAGAATTCCTCTCTTAACTGGAGATGAAGAGAAAATCTTGGCAAAGAGAATTGAAAAGGGAGACGAAGAAGCTACCCAATTGCTCATAACTGCAAATCTAAGACTCGTAGTTAGTATTGCTAAGAAATACAGTAAGAGTGGACTCGAGCTTCTGGATTTAATTCAAGAAGGAAATATCGGATTAATGAGAGCTGTTGAGAAATTTGATTACACAAAGGGTTTTAAATTCTCAACCTATGCAACTTGGTGGATTAGACAGGCCATAACCAGAGCAATCGCTGATCAAGCTAGAACTATTCGTGTTCCAGTACACATGATTGAAACCATCAACAAGTTTAACAAGGTTAATAATTCCCTAACAACCAGACTGGGTAGACCTCCTAAAGACGAAGAGATTGCTAAAGAAATGGATATTGAGTTGGAAAAAGTCGCCGAAATTAGAAAGATAAAACAGAATCCAACATCACTCTCTACACCAATAGGCGAGGAGAAGGATAGTAAGCTTCAAGATGTAATCGCTGACGATTGGTCTCAATCTCCAGAAGAATATGCAACTTCTGAATATCTAAAAAATCAACTAAAGGACATTCTAGATACACTCCAGGATAGAGAGAGAAGAGTGCTTTCATTAAGATTTGGACTAGATGACGGGGTTTCAAGAACTTTAGAAGAAGTTGGTAAAGAATTTGGAGTTACAAGAGAAAGAATTCGACAAATTGAAGCCAAAGCACTAAAAAAGCTCAAGGAGAAATCTACACAACAAAAGCTAGATGATTATATAGACTAATTGGAGTCCTCTGTAAGATTTAGGAACTCAGACGGAGAGACAGAAAAACTGCTTTCCGTTTTTTGGGTAACGATATCAAGCTCATCCGTATCAAAAGCCCCTCTGATCTGTCTAGTGTATGTACTTGCATTAGAATTCACTTCAACATTACTCTTCTTAAAATAGATTGTTGTTCCTGCCCAAATTACAGCTACTATTAATAGAAGAACAAGAGCCAGAAAGAATTTTTTAAGCATTTCCATATATCTTATTTATAAAAATTAGCATTATCTATCTTGTATATACGTAGATTTATACTAAAACTCGTTAAACCACTCTCATCCTTTTGATCTGTATATGAGAAGCTCTCTATCACAGGATACATAGGCAATGCTTCCAACTCCTTTAACAGGTTCACCGCATTGGATGTTTTACCTTTGGCAGAGATCTTCACAGACCAAGGTACTAAAACCTTAGCCGCGAAAGTTATATTCTTGTCACTATATTTGTCAAAACTGATTCCACTAAGATAAAATCCGTTTCTAGAAAGAATTGGCGTTATGTTGGCCAAGAAAAGGCTAAAATCTCCATTCGCAGGGTATATCAATCTTAGATCTTGAAGTTCCGTTCCTACCTCCTCAAACTGTTTATCCAAGTTACTTAAAGTCGTAATTTTTGCATCTAACGCAGTATTAAGTCTGTTTGCCTCTTTAATCGTTGCATTTATCTGAGTTATCTTAATTATCGTAGGACGTACAGCAAAGACTATAAGCAGGATACTAACTACCACGGTAACCGCAGCAAACACATATCCTCGCTTCTTTTCAGGAGATTCTTTTACTAATTTAATATATTCTTCTGTATTTAATAACTTTCCTTCCATGTTTAATCTACAACTAGTGAGAAATTAACATTTACATTTATCTCTTTATCATTCTTGTCTATCGCAAAAACAACCCCTGTGTAGTTAGGATTGTTTTTCAAAGATGATTCATAATCCTTTATCGAATCTAAACTGTTCGAAGTCATACGTAAAGACACTTTATTTACCGAATAACTAAATGATGAAAGGTGGAGAGAGGAAGGGATTCCACTCATTAGTTCACTGATCTTAACTGAGTTTATTACCTGTTTCTCTTTTACCAGCTTTATATCTGTCAAAAGATACTGGAAATTTTCATATATGGCGGCATTCTTTTGCCAACTGTCATTTGAAAGTAGGGTAACCTTCGCATTTACCTCTTCTTTAAGATCATTGCTCTGTTTATCCAATATAAATCGGGAGAAGAAAATACCAATAACCAAAATTTCTACTGCAATGAGCATGTATTTACCAATATTAACAAGCCAAATATAGGCAGTAGACCATATATCCGTAGGCGAATACGTAGGTTGCAGAAAATCAATCGATTGTGGCTGTTTTCCAAACTTAAACATTAGGCAGTTCTAAATTTTTATATTTTTAGTATATCATATTATGCTTCCAATTTAGGAAACAGTATGATTTTCTCTCTCTTTTCTAGAGCTTCAAATGCTTTAATCCCACTAATTGGAAGAATTGGGGTATAACCGGCAATTACATGCTTCAAAAGATAACTTAAATTGTTTAATATCTTCTCTGCTTCCGGTTTCTCCTTAGACCATGGTTCCTCTTTGGTTATGTATTTGTTTCCAAAATCTGCCAACTGGTCAATCTTTTCTCCCGCTAGGTATATTTCGTAATCTTCATACAAGCTGTTAATCTCTTTTACATATGTATCTACTGTTTCCTTGAATTCTTTTTCTACTGTAGCTTCATTGTTCATCTCAACTTCTTTTGCATTTGCTAGATGAATTACACGATTCAAGAGATTTCCAAAATTGTTTGCCAATCTTGAGTTATATTCATTCACCAAATCATCTTCTTTGTAAGCTGCATCGTCATATGTAGGGATACCTGTTAGAAGATAGAATCTTACTACTTCAGCTCCATATTTTTGTTCCTGATCAAATGGAGAGACAATATTACCAACTGTCTTAGACATTTTTGTTCCATCTGGTCCTAATACCATTCCATGAACTAAGAGTTTTTCTGATTGAGACAATCCTGCAGATGCTAACATTCCCTGCCATATTGCACCTTGGAATCTCAGATTGTCTGGTCCACAAACCTGTACTGGAGGCCACCAGGTTTTAAACTTCTCTTCATTACTTCCATAGCCAACTGCAATGGCATAGTTTGTTAACGCATCAAACCATACATACATCATCTGAGCTGGATCATTTGGTACCTCTATACCCCATGGGAGATTTTCTCTTAACCTTGAGATGCTAATATCTTCCATCTCGGATATGAATTTCTTTAACTCATCCATTTTGTATGCGGGTTTTACGAATGCACTGTTCTCGCCCAACCATTTGAGTAGGGGTTCCCTGTATTTTGATAGTTTGAAGAAGTAGTTCTCCTCTGTTTTTAACTCTGGTACTGTGTGATGATCTGGGCATTTGCCATCTACAAGTTCTTTGTCGGTTAGATATCTTTCGCATCCTACACAATATTGCCCGGAATATTGTTTTTTGTATATATCTCCACTCTCATTGCATTTGTTCCAAAATTTTTGTGCTAATTCATGGTGTTTTGGATCTGAGGTTCTGTAGAAGTTGTCATATTCAACATTAAAGAGTTTACAGAAATCCATTACTCTTTGTGCATATTTGTCTACAAATGGTTTTAATTCTAATCCTTCTTCTTGGGCTTTGTTGTATATCTTTTGTCCATGTTCATCTGTTCCTACATTGAAGAATACATTTTCTTTTCCCAGTTTGTTTCTAAAATATCTTACTATGGTATCTGCTTGTACAAATTCTAAGGCATGTCCTATATGGAGTTCTGCATTTACGTAGGGGAGTGTGGTTGTTAGGTAGAATTTTTGTTTATCCATGTATATTTTTACTTAGTTATTACTGTAGATGATATCAAATATTGATAAATTAGGGAATTGTGGAAAGATAGGGCCTGTAGTAGTATAATTTGTGTGCAGTTAGTTCTATCAAAACCAAACAGCAGTAGAGAGGAGACCTTGTAATGAAAGTATCCATTACGGTAATGACCAATGATGGCACATGGGAGGGAAATCTCATAACAACCCCTTCAGCTTTGCAAAAGGGCAGTCCTGTTAAAATACAGAATTCGCTCGTAAAGCAAGTCCCGCAATTTCTTTTCTATAATCCTGCCATCGAAGTAAGTTTCGAGAAATCCGGGACAAGGATATATGGCACATCAATAATCAGCCCCGCATTAGGAATTGTAAAATGCCTGATATCTGATAGGTTTGCAAAATGGATTTTTTGCAAAATAATCAATCGCATGGTAAGGGTAATGTATTTTGAAGAGAAAGGGTTTTGAATTGAACCTTATGCAACTGGAAACCCAGTATTTAAATAAATATACTGGGTTTCCATAGGTTCTTAATTACACTAATTTTCAATTCCTTTTGTAAAAACGACTAATATAGAAAATCCCATCCTATAGTGGTATAATCTGCTGTTGTTTAAAAACTAAACACGGAAGGAGTGAGTGTATGAACTTCGAAATATGGCTCAAGGTTGACAGGAAAACCATTTGGGGAAAGGAGAAATTCAAGGTTTCAGTCGATGAGGACGGCGAAGGCATCAAGAAAACAGTTATTATCGCCAATGAAGCTCTCGATAGACTCAAGGTTGTACTGCTTAAAAACGATGTTACAAAGGCTTTTTTCAGTATACAGCCTTGCGAGGCTCTTCAGCTTTTCAATGTTCCCATCGAGGAGATTTTGCCTGCTGGCGAAATTTCCATCCCAGAATTCGGATGCACCTTAATAGCCTCCTTAGAAGGATTTGATCTACTGTAAAAGTTCTGGAACATCTTCACTCCACTAGAAAACCCTGTGCATTATGCACTTTGTTGTATGCATGGGGTTTTCTTTGGTTTAAATCTGTTCAACCATCAATACACCCTCAGCTAATCCCAATTTCACTAACTCTTGCCATACAGCCTCAGTAACAAAAGGAACGAAAGGATGCATAATCTTTAAATTCTCTTTTAATAACCAAAGCAATTCAGAAAGCTTCTCTATCCTTAAATCACTACCAATAGGTTGATCCTTAATCTCTCCCTTAATATCCTCAATCCATTTGTCACACAACTCATGCCAGAAGAATTCCCTAATAGTTTCTGCACCAAGATTTAATTGGTATTTCTCAATATATTTACCAACCTTCTCAATATGTTCATTAGTAGCCATTACTCTGTTAGTTTCAGTTACTTCCTTGTTCTGTATCTTCCCAATCTCCTCATCCTCAATATTCATCAATATGAATCTACTTGCATTCCAGATCTTGTTAACAAAGTTCCTGTTCCCCTTAATCTTCTCTTCTCTCAAAGGAGCATTAGAACCAGGTAAAGCATCAGAGTAGTACCAAAGTCTTAAAGCATCAGCACCATATTTCTCAAATACCTCGTTAGGTTCAATACCGTTACCTTTAGATTTAGACATCTTAGAGCCATCAGACGCAAGAATCATACCCGTAAGTAATACTGTAGAGTAGGGAACCTCACCAGTTCTGTAAAGGCCAAACATAATCATACGTGCAGTCCACCAGAAAAGAATATCCCTAGCATGAATCATCATCTGAGTAGGATAGTAATTCTTGAAATCATCCCCATCGGGTCCACCCAATGTAGAGTAGGGAAGTTGACCAGAACTAAACCAAGTATCGAATACATCGGTTTCTTGTTCCCATATACCCTCTGGGCTATTCTCTCCCAATTTAATTTCTCCTGTACCATCGGCTTTTACACCGAATTCCTTTTCAAAATCTTCAACGGTTTTACCTTGATTCTCATTTAGCCAATCATGCAACTTTTTGCTACCAGAATACCAAACTGGAATTCTTTGCCCCCACCAAAGCTGTCTAGAAATACACCATGGTTGGATGTTTTCGTAGAAGAATTCTAAGGCTTTTTGTTGACCCTCAGGTATGACCTTAACATCCCCATTATGTAGTGCTTCTAAGGCTTTCTTTGCTAAAGGTTCAACATTCACATACCATTGATTAGATATGACAGGTTCGATTGGAGTACCGCATCTTTCACATACAGCTACCTCATGCTTAATATTCTCTATCTTCACCAACAATCCTAATTCACTTAATTCACCACATAATGCTTTTGAGCATTCCGTTGTTCCCATTCCTTTGAATCTATCTGGGATATTTCCTGTCATTTTTCCATCTTCATCAATTACATTGATTATCTCTAATCCTTGTCTTTTACCAATTTCAAAGTCGACAGGGGAGTGGGCTGGTGTAACCTTTAATGCACCTGTTCCTGTTTCGAGATCTACTTCTTCCTCGGCAATAACCGGTATTTCTCTATTCGCTATTGGAAGCGAAACCTTTTTACCTATGAATTCTTTGTATCTTGGATCGTTTGGATTAACTGCTACTGCGGTATCACCCAACATGGTTTCTGGGCGAGTTGTGGCTACGGTAATACCTTCGACTCCAAATCTTTCTTTAGCTAATTGCTTGTCAGCTTCATCGATGAAAGGGTAGACAATATATGCAAATATCCCTCTTCTTTCCTCATGCTCAGTATCAATATCTGCTAAAGCTGTCTTACAGTTAGGACATATATTTACAATACGTTTGTCTCTGTAAACCATTCCATCCTCATACATCTTGTAGAATGTATCGTAAACAATCTTGGTAAGTTTAGGATCCAGTGTAAAAAATTCTCTAGAATAGTCAGCAGAAAGACCAATATTCTTTTCTTGAGATCTAGCATTATCTGCATTCTGCATACAGAATTCAAAACATCGTTTGTAGAATTCGTCTCTTCCCATTTTCCATTTGTCTTCGCCATTATTTTGTAACACTTTTGTAAATGCACTTTCAGTTTGAATACCTGCATGATCCTTTCCGGGTACTAAGAGAGTCGGATGACCAGTCATTCTATTGAATCTTGCAAATGCATCATGGAATGAGTAACCACACATATGCCCAAGATGTAAATTCCCATTGGCATTTGGAGGTGGAAGTGTAATTGTAAATGGAGATTTTACTTCCAATCCTTTTGCTCTTAAATATTCCTCTACTTTTTCAGGAGTAGAGTAGTTAGTTGATTCCCAAAGCTTGTATATCTCTGGTTCTGATGTTTTTGATTCAAAAGCTTTAGGAATATTACGCTCCATTAGAAGGGTTACTTAAATTAGGTTTAATCAATTCTGCAGTTTTGAATAGCACATTTCTTAGATTATTATCTTTCTTCAACATTGCATCAAACCCCTTCACTGCTAAATATTTCCCCGTTTTCTCAAGAAAATGATCCTCTCCTATTGCCTGTTTTATCTCTTTCCAACCCGCGGGATTTTGTAATGCAGTTTCCCACTCGATGGGGGATAGTTTGGTTTTAGACATATAGAGCTTTATTATTTTTCCTTGTTCTTCTAGTGCACCGCGCAAATCTATATTCGCCTTATCATTTCTATCATCACTGTCTTTGCTTAGGTAATACATAACGGAAAGGGGAGAAAGGGGAGTTCCATTTTGTAATTCTTGATCATAAAGAGCCTTGGCATTCTCTCTTTCCATATATTCTGGGGCCTTGCTTGGTTTTGTTTCATCCTCAGACTCTGGCTCTTTCTTTGGTATCTCATCAAGTACTTCTTCTAATGTAGGAGAAAATGGTGTGACATGAGGAAGTCCATCATCTATTACCTCATACTTATTTGGTTCTGCAGGCCCCACGCCTGGAGCAAATACTTCTTCTCCTGGTAGTGGATTCGAATTGTCTCCCATATTGATAGATATATAAATAAAAAGGCCCTTACATCAGAATACCACATTGATACTCTAATGTAAGGGCGAATACACGCGTTACCACCTTACTTCTTTAAGATATTACTATCCTAAACTTAAAACCCTTACAAAGGGTAGAGGATTCTACTCTCTATACATATGTTACATATAGATTTCTTCCCAAACCTCCAAGATGACTAGTCTTGTACTAACGGTCTCAATATTATATCACACCCATATCTGGTATAATCGGTCATCATGTTTACAAACAGAAAAGAATTGCTGAAGCTATGTACGCTTTCAGGTACAACCGAAATTGGAAGAAATTGTAATTTCGTAGAATATGGCGACGAGATAGTGATGATAGATGCAGGCTACTCATTCCCAGGACAAGAAATGTACGGAATAGATTACCTAATCCCTAACGTTAGCTATTTAAAGAAGAACAAGGCAAAAATCAAAGCCATATTAATAACCCACGGTCACTTAGATCATACTGGGGCATTAAAATGGATATTACCAGAATTAGGATACCCTCCCATCTATGCAGGTGGATTTGCAAAAGCCCTCATAGAGGAAAAGATGCGTGAATATCATATGTTAGACAAGGTTAAGATATTCGGAGTAGACAGAAAATCACAATTAAGGATAGGAAGAAATTTCCAAGCTACATTCATAGGTATTAACCACAGTATCCCAGATGCATTCTCCATATTTTTGGAAACCCCAAATGGCAATGTATTCTTTTCAGGTGACTACAAGATTGATTTAACTCCAGCAAATGAACCACAAACCGACTATGATAAATTAAGGCAGTTAAGGGGAAGAATAGATGTAGCATTAATGGAAAGTACCAATGCTTCCAATCCAGGCAAAGCTCCTTCGGAAAAAGAGATATTTGAGAACCTCACAGAATTGATTAAAAAGCAAAAGGGAAGGGTAGTAGTTGCCGCTTTCTCTTCACTCATTACAAGATTGTATTCTCTAATTGAAGTTGCCAAGATTACACACAGAAAAATCGTGCTTTCCGGAAGAAGTCTTGATCAAGCGATAGACATTGCCAGGAAGAAGAGATATATAACCGCGGAGGATTCCCTTTTCATAAAGGAAAAGGATATTAATAAGTACGCAGATAACGAGTTGCTCTTACTATGTACTGGTAGCCAAGGAGAGAGGTTCGCAGCATTAAATAGAATATCTCTAAATGAACACAAGTATATAAAGATACACAAGGGAGACCTCATCATTATGTCCTCTTCTGAGATTCCAGAAAATATAAGCACCATAGGACGAATGACCGACAGAATCATAGGTCTGGGCGCAGATTTAATTAAGGATACAATTGACTTAAAAATTCACTCCACAGGACACGGGAACCAGGAAGACATGAAGATGATGTATGACCTCATACAGCCAAGAACTGTAATGCCAATACACGGACCTCTAACATTTAGATACTTCAATAAACAAAACTTCCTCAAATGGGGAATGAGAGATGAAGATATATTGCTTACAGATGATGGGCAAACATGGATGCTAGATGGCCATACATGGAGAAAAGGTAAGAAGGTTGAATCTAAGCCAATCCTAATTGATGGCCTAGGGGTAGGCGATACCGGAGACATCGTATTAAAAGACAGAAAACAGCTTTCAGAATTTGGAATGTTCGTTACGGTATTGAACATGAATGTTAAAACCAAGAAAATAATAGGAAGACCACGATTCATCTCAAGAGGTTTTGTCTACATGAAAGGCTCTCAGGAATTGTTAAAAGAGATTGAAAACCTCATCTTTGATATTCACCATGATTGGGAGAGACAGTCACAGAATAGCAAGACTTTCAAAGTCGAGGATTTTAAAGATGCAATAGAGAAAGAGCTCAGCAAGCTCATTTACAAGAAAACCGAACGCGAGCCAATCATCCTTACAGTGATTATCTAATCTCTCAAATGTGCTATACTTTCGTATGCTAAACTTGCCTTTTTTAAGAAACTTTTCGGATAACAATTCGTTGATAGACTCAAACAAAAACGTCATTGCGTTAGATATTGGTACGGAGAAACTTAAGAGTATTCTTTTTTCAATGGAGAAGACCGGAATTACAGTAAAGAAGATCTCCCGTATTGAGCAACAACAAAATGCTATGCGAAGTGGAATCATTACAAATCTAGATACCGTCCTTGCAAATTGTAGGCTCTCGATCTCAGAACTAACTAGTCGGCTCTCTGAAGATGAAATGCCAAAACATGTCGTAATGGGAATTGCAGGAGAGTACATTCAAGGAGTATCCATCGTCATTAACTATCAGAGAGAAGAGAACTTTGATAAAGAAGTTACAGCAAAAGAACAAGAAAATATCATTAAACAGATTAAGGAGAAGATAGAGATAAATGGGAAAGAAGATCTTGGTGCAAGAACTGGGTTGCAGAATGACGATATTGAGATACTACATATAACAAAGACTGGATTAGAAATAGGGGGAATGCCAGTAGATTCCCTTGTTGGATATAAAGGAAGAGAAGTTAAACTCAACTTCTACGCCTCTTTTGCGCCTAAAACATATGTCGAAGCACTACGAAAAGTTGCGCAAGAACTAAACCTTACAATATTGGGGATAGTCTCCCAACCCTTTGCAGTAGCAAGATCATTTAACGGTTCTTCAAACAAAGATTTCTCTGCAATATTCATAGATATCGGTGGTGGTACCTCAGATATTGCAGTAGTGGAGAAAGGAAATATTGTAGAAACTAAGATGTTCGCCTTTGGTGGAAGAACATTTACCAAGGAGCTGACCAATGTACTGTCTTTAGACTACCGTCATGCTGAACAACGAAAAGTTAAATATTCCGAGAAAGATTTAACCAAGGAACTAGCCAGAGAAGTTCAAAAGATCGTATACCCTGTTGCCAAGCTATGGATGAAGACATTAAAAACTGCATTTTACAGCTGTGATGACATAGATACATTCCCAAATCAGATATATCTTTGCGGTGGTGGAGCACTGTTGCCAGAAATCAAAGAGGTTATGCTTGAATTCCCATGGAAAAAATACCTCCCATTCCCTGTTGTACCAAGGATTGAGTACTTTACTCCTCAGAAACTGGATAACATTGTGGACTTAAGCGGAGATTTAAAGTATATATTTGATATAACTCCGGCAGCATTGGCAAAATTTGCTTATGACAATGAAATAAATAGATCTAAAAACATACCAACATAATGGAAGAGAACAACAAGATAACAAAAATTGTAGTAAGCCGAGAAGATGAATTAACTGATATCGTTAGTGGCATATTAAATGCTAAAACAGAACGTATAATTCTCACCTTTGCGGAAGAGTCCGATATTCTCATAAGTGCTATTAATCTTTCTGTCATAAAGGAAACTGCTGATGAAGAAAACAAGGTCTTAGTGTGTCAAATTATCAAAAATCCAACTGGTCAGAGGAATTCCAAGATAGCAGGGATTGTAACCATTGATACTCCCAATAATCCTACCGACGATGTTTGGGAAAAAGCAATGGCAGCTGAAGAAAATCTCGCCGTTTCTAACAAACCAGTAGCCGAGGCATCTTCAATAGCCGAGAAAGAGACACCTTCTACAGGAAGCAACAAATCTACAAGTTTTGAGAATAGGATTAACGAAGCTATTCAGAAAAGTCGAAGTGAAATAGAAAAGAAAAAAGAAGTTAAAACAATACATCAAGATGGCATCATTATCTCAGTAGGAGAGGATCTCCCAAAAGAAGAAGAGGAGATTGCAAAACCCAATCTCTCAAATATAGACTTCAAAGACGTAGCTCCAGACGAAGAGAGGACACATATCCGAAAACCTCTTTTCAGACTTCCAAATTTCTTAAAACCAAAAATTGGTGGTACTCTTCCAGCGTCATCTCAATTGCCACTCGCAAGGAAATTTAAGAAACTGCTTTCCATTCTTTTGATTTCCATAATTTTCATAACCGTTCTTGTCGCAGTTATATATTTCAATACTGTTCCTTTTGTTAAGGTTAGAATATTTGTGAAGGCTCAAGACGTAAGTATTGAAAAAACATTTACAGGGGACTCAAACATCAAAGAGATTGATTTTACAGCACTAAAGATCCCAATTAAAACAGAAACTGTAGAAGAAGCCAGATCGACATCCGTAACTGCAACAGGAAAAGCCTTTAAAGGGGATAAAGCTGCCGGTGCTGTTACGCTTACACATCCAAATCCATCTGGAACATGCACACCGCTTTCTCTCTCTGCAGGACAGGTTGTAATCTCAGCAGATGGAAAGACATATTCACTCGATGGAGCGATCACATTAGAATGCGACAGCTTCTTAACTACACCTGTACATGCCACAGATATAGGGGAGGAATATAATTCACCTAGCTCATATTTCACAGTACAAAACTACTCTAGTACAGAGGTATTTGGATACAGATCTGGAACGTTTAGTGGGGGATCAAAGACTGAATATACCATTCTTTCATTGTCCGATGTAAATACTGCCAGTGATACATTAAAAACTTCATCCATTAGCGAAGCTGAGCAAGAGTTGCAGAATAGGCAAGGGGATTGGACATTAATACTTGATAGTGTGAAGAGTGAGATAAAGAAGGATAGTGTAAAAACAGATATTGCAGTCGGTGCCGCAGCTACACAGGCCAATCTTTCGCTCACCGTTACAAGCACCGGTACATACTATTTTAACAGTGGGTTTGACGCTGGTGTAGCATCACTTTTAACAAGTGAAGCGCAGACTAAGAATCTTTTCCAAAGTGATCAAAATCTGGAGCTTACATTGGGAGAGAATATTGAGAAAAATGTTTCTGTAGTACAGAATACAGATAACTCGGTATTAATAAAGCTGACTGCAAGTGGGTCTGTACAACCAAAGATTGATAAGACTGAGATTACAAATACACTAAAAGAAATGAAGTGGAAAGCAGGGGCGACATATCTTGATGGTCTTAAGTATTCTGACAAGGCTACATTGTATGAATTCAATCCAGTTAACTTCCCGAAGGCTTTTTACTATTTCCCAAAACGTCAGGGTGGAATACTAATAGAGATAGTGGATATATAAAAATAGAAGTCTTTGTGATAAAATACCCCAAGAATATGTACCTGTAGCTCAATTGGATAGAGCAATTGCCTTCTAAGCAGTAGGTCGTCGGTTCGAATCCGGCCAGGTACGCCATCGTTTCAAGGAGAGATGCCTGAGTGGCCTAAAGGAAACGCTTGGAAAGCGTTCGTACGAGTAATCGTACCGTGGGTTCGAATCCCTCTCTCTCCGCCAGATCAATAGATTTTCTACCTGATAGATACACAAAACGGAGATACCAATTCTGAAACATATTTGATCCGGATATTCTTTTCTTCTTTCACATCGTTAGAAACATACACTCCGCAAGCCTTATCCACTCGATATCTAAAGTATTTATCAAAAGATTGATTATCGTTAGCGAAAACACCTTTTAAAGTACAATATTGTGATAAATCCAACTCAAAATCCGTTTTCGTTAAATTTTTTGCTGTAATTGCGAAATGTGGTTTAGTTTTATTTCCAACCAACAACACTTCTTCAGGGAGAGGCTCCCATTTCCCTCCATCCTCTGAATACTCTTTGAATCTATCTACGCTTGCAGGAACAAAATCAGACTTGGTTTCAACAAATAATACATGCACTTTGTTATTCCCTGTATTAGAAACAAGATTTCTAACCACCATTGGCCTGCAAAACACTCCGCTGTATCCCCAGAAGTATTTCCCCGTCTCTTTTTCTTCATTTTGTTTGATTGCTATTATCTCTTCTAGTTTATATCCACAATATGGGCCAACTTTCATTAATATGATGTGTGAGTATTTTTCTTTTGTCATAATATCAATAACAAACTAAATATTCCTCCAACAACCATTCCCTGTGGCAAGCTAAACAGGTAGTGATCAAAGCTTCCAATCACAACCAATACAAGAATAATCATCCATTTAAACCCACTCATCTTAGAAATATTACTAACCAATATCTTCCCTAAAAGCACAATATAGAGTAGGGAACCAGCAATTCCTAACTCAGCAATCATTAACAACACCACATTGTGTACAGGTTGAATTAATAACACACCATTAACCGTACTTGGGATATTATCCTCCATACCCTTTGTAAAATTTCCCAACCCCGTACCAAACCACAAGTTATTTTTGATAACACTCAAGCCACTCTTCATCAAATTAACCCTATCATTCCAACTCGTATCACTTCCAGATATTAAATTAGTAAAACGTTCAACAAGTAGGAGAGGAGTAAATGAAAACACCCTTCCTTTGATCAATTTGTATATCAATGTTACAAAAACAATCCCCAATACAAGCAATATTGATATTCTAGAAAACGTCAATGTTACAAATATACTACTCAAAATAATCAACAAGATTGATAATTTCTTGTAAAGATCCTTAGATTTTGAATACAAAAATATTCCCAAAAGAACATTCATTACAAAATATCCCCCTAACACATTAGGGTGGGGGAATGTACCATATGCTCTTAAAAATACTTCATTATTCAATGTCACAAAACTAGAACCCTGCATACCGCTAACCACTTGAGATTCACCGAGCATGGAAAGCCCAAGAGATGAACCACCCAAGAACTGCATAGCACCTAGAACACCCTGTACTAGAACAGAAGCTATGGAAATCCACAAAACGTATTTGTAGAGATTAGAATGTTTCTGTGCCTTAAAATAGTCTATAAGGAAGAGTAGGGAGACAATTCCTAGTATTAATCTCCCACCATTAACCAAAGAATTTAAATCCAACCTAAATATGCTTTGCAGAATGATAAATCCAGCAAAAGGTATTAAGTAGAACATATATTTATGTAATATCACTTGCATATGCTTCCAACCATACTCATATATGTACGAGGAGATCAGAAGAACTAATCCTACATCAAGAATAGAAAGGGTGGGGACAAGATAGTTAGTATAGATACCACTTACATAGGGGTCTGTATTAAAAAATAGAACATGGAGAGGAAGCTGATAGGTGAGGTTGATGGGGAGGGTAATTAATATATACAAGATACTAGAAAGCACAACACTTTTAGTTCTAATACTAATAATCAGCCAAACCGATAAAGATACAAGGGTAATCAACGCTTTAGATATATTCTCTTGTCCTACAAAGAATAGGGGGATAACCAACAAAACAAAAATCAAAAGCTGAAACCTATACTGTTTAAGAAGTTTTCGTATATCCATTAACTAATTCTATCAACAGACAGAACTATTTAACAGCTGGTAATATGACAATATGTCTATCCATCCCCTCACCACGACTCTCGGTTGTAATATCATCGAATTTCTCCAATGCAATATGTACAATCCTTCTGTCAGATGGCTTCATAGGAGGAAGAGCTACTTCATCACCCATTATTCTTACATCATCAGCCTTCTGTAATGCCAATTCTTCTAATTGTTTATCTTTTTCCAACCTATATCCACCAACATCTACAAATACCTTAAATGGAGTATCCTCCGAGATCTTTCTACCAAGAATTATTTGAGTCATGAACTGTAGAGAATCCAAATGTCTACCTCTATTACCAATCATATATCCCAAGTCCTCGCCATTAAAAGCAATTTTAATATATTTCGCACCTTCTTCGCCGTTTTCTACCTTACATTCTTTAGTACACTCAACACCCAATAACTCACAGAGTTTATCTACTTCTTCGTTAACTATTTTAAGAATTTCGTTATCCTTCATAACATTGATCTTTTTAATTTATTTCTCAAAATAACGGGGTAGTGTTATTTAGATTTCTTAAAGTATTTAGTATACAGGTTCTGTACACCTGCTTTTGTTTTATCCCAATCCAATATCCAATACTGTGCAACCAACATCAATGACTGAACTATCCAATATACACTTAAAGCAGACGATGCACTTACCGCAATGAATATGGTAGAGAAGGGAAGTATGAAATTCATTGACTTGGTCATCTGTCCTTGTAGTGCTTCTGGGGAAACTGGTTCGCCCTTTTTCTTCTCCTTCTTCTTTTCTGGAACAACGTTAACCGGGTTTTGCATCTTCTGAGTGAATATTGTTGTGATATATTGAGAAACACCAACTAATACGGCAAGGATTAGATATAGTATGGCATCCATTGAAAATTTAGCGACTTCTGGCACACACCCCTCCGCACCCGAAAAACAGGTTATACCTGTATAAGACTTTGTGAGATCCCAAAGTAAGAATCTGGTGTTAATTGAAAAATCTGCCGCGGAGGTAAACCAGTTCTGTATGAATGGGTAAACTCCAACTAATTGGTTGTTTGTAACATTTCTAATTACCACTATTAATACAGAGAGCACAACAAGCTGAGGAATGAGTGTACCTAAACAACCAAGTGGGTTGTAACCTGATTTCTTGTAGAGCTTTGTCTGTTCTTCAGAGAGCTTTTGTGGATTGCTACTGTATTTCTTCTTTAATTCATCGAGCTGAGGTTTAAGGCCAGCCATTTTCCTAGTCATATCAGTTTGTTTCCTAGTTAAAGGAATCATTAGAAGTCTGGTTATAATAGCTATTACTATGATAGCCATTCCCAAATTATCTCCACAGAGATGATAGAAAACCAAAACAAGGTTTAAGAGTGGGTAGGTGAATATTGTATTCCAAATTGTTGTAAACATAGTGTGTATAGAAAAAGTAACTTCTGATTATATACAATTCCTCTCTAATTTACTACGGTACTGGGTCATATTGTCCCGGCTGTGCACTTGGCGTACATCTACCAACTCTTTGTATTGCCATTTTGGTTCCCTTAAAAACACCATACTTTTCTATCGCTTGGTATCCGTATTCCGAACAGGAAGGAGTGAACTTACATGGGCGGTTATTTGGAAAAAGCTTTCCCATGTATCCATGATCATAGGACAAAGTCTTTTGATATATACGAATAAGGAAGAGAAGGATATGCTTCATTACTTTATTGCGTTCTTGAATTGAGCCATGACGTCCGCTTTTAATGTTTCTTTAGAATCACAAAACTCAAAAGTCACATATTCAAAATTGAACTTATGGTTATCAAGCTCCAGCTCCTTAACAAGTTCCATAACTATTACTCGAAGCAATCTTGTCATCCTATGTCTCTGTACAGCATTCCCTATCTTTTTGTTTAATACAAATCCAAACTTGGGAGTAGAGGAGGAAGCTAGTGCAACTAACATTCCATACTGTCCGCGAAACTTCAAACCTTTGGAGTAAACATAACGAAAATCTTTTGCAGGTAATTTGTATTTTTTAGGTAGCATATATACTACTATCTTATACTTTTTGTATGCTTTTTTCTAAGTGTTTTGTATTCCTCACTTGCAGTAAGTCTTACTCTTCCCTTAGCTTTTCTTCTTTTTAGAACGTTTCTGCCATCAGGAGTAGCATTTCTAGCCATGAAGCCAAATTTTCTAATTCTTTTTACATTTTTTGGTTGGTATGTTCTTTTCATTGATTTATAACTCTATATGATATCGTGGGTATTATATATGATGAGTGAATAATTGGCAAATACATAGCTTCTTGGCCATCTAAAGATTCTAGAATCGGGCTCGGTGTATAAAATACAAGTCTGACAAAGGATAAACCCCACGTCCTAGAATACATATCCACATCCCGAGAAAAATATATATAATGGTCTAAAGTCCCAATCGGCCAGAACACTGCCTCCAAACTGCCTTATGATTTTATATTACCTGTCACAGTATGGACAAAGCAGAATTTAACGTACATGTTCAAGATTTACCAAAACCTGATGCTGCGATTAATGTTGCATTCCCTTCAGAATTAGATCCTGATGCGCTTTGGCGCTCTGCAAAAGAAAATCTTAAGCTGATGATAGGGGTAGAGGAGTTCAAAAACATATTTGGTAGCTGCTATATTGAGAATATCTCTAATGGTGTCGCACAGGTATCGTGTGATACACCATATAAAAGAGAAAAAATAATTCGAGATTACAGATTGGCACTTAAAGACGCTTTAAAGAAAGCCTGTGGTTTGAATTTAGAATTAGAGATAAACTTAAGAGAAGGGCAATCTGTCAGGGAGAAATTCAAATATGAATATCACGATCCCAAGAATAATCAATCTGTTACTCTTTTTTCTGCTGCAGAGGATGAGCGTTCTCAAAAAGAAGAATCCCTGAAAAAGGCTCAACTCAATCCTAAGTATCTGTTCTCCAACTTCATAGTTGGATCTAATAATCGTCTAGCAGAAGCGGTCGCCCAAGCAGTAGTGGATAGCTTGGGGGAGGCTTACAATCCAGTCTTCTTCCACGGTAATACTGGTGTCGGAAAAACTCATCTGATGCAAGCCATCGGCAATGAGGTAATTAACCGATTTCCTAGTAAAAAAGTTGTATATATATCCATCGAACAGTTTCTTAACGAAATGGTGGAATCTATTAGAACTAAGCGAAATGAAGATTTTAGGAATAAATATCGAGCCGTAGACTTATTAATAATAGATGATGTGCAGTTTGTAGAGACATATCCTCGAACTCAAGAAGAGCTTTTCCATACATTTAATACGCTGTATCAGGCAAACAAACAGATTGTTTTAGCTTCTGATCGACCACCCAAGGAGATAAAAAACATTACGGACAGATTAAGATCTAGATTCGAGGGTGGAATGGTGGCAGATATACAAGCGCCTGATTACGAAACAAGATTGGCGATATTACAACAAATCCTTCTGGATCGCGGAGGAAATATTAGTATTCCTAAAGAATATCTTGATTTGATAGCGAAGAACGTAGAGAACAATATTAGAGAATTAGAGGGTGCGTTAACGAAAGTGCTTTCGCTTTTTAAACTTGGTATGAATCCTACGTTTGAAGATATTGGAAAACTTTTGCAGATAGATTTAGAAAGTAAACGCAAAAAGATCTCTCCTGCCAAAGTAATGAAGTGCGTTTCCGAAGTTTTTGATGTTAAGTTGGTAGATATAAAAGGGGAGAGAAGAACGGCGTACGTGGCACAATGTCGACAGATTGTAATGTATATACTTAGGAGTGAACTTGGTATGCCACTTGAGAGAGTCGCCAGAGAAGTTAATCGAAAAGATCATACTACCGTCTTACACGCTTGTGAGAAAATAAAAGCTTTACGGGAGAAGGATTCGCGCTTTGATGAGAAGATCCAGAATTGCTTTAAACTTATACGAGAGTAATGTGGATAACTGTGTGGATATACACAGGATATCTCTGGATAACATCACTTCTTCTCCACATTGCAAAAACGTTGGAATACCGTTGAGCTCTTTCTAGATAAAGGTTTTTTATTTTCTGCTTAACCACATGGCCCTCGACTTACACCATAGTTATTCAGAAAATTAAACACACTGATATGCATTGGTAAACGGAGAGATCTACAGAGATGCAACACTTCTAAGGTAGGGGGATATCCACAGATAATAAATCTAAACAAAATGTATAAAGAAAAGGATTGTTTACTGCTTCAAGATACTTATCAACATATCCATACTCTCTACTACATCTATTACTAAATTATATATTAAAAAGAATATAGAACAGGACAAACACCAATTCTTATCCAATCTAAAAGATGATACAATATGGTAGTAAACTGCCTAACTATATAAAATTTACTTTTAAGACATATGCAGTTCTCATGTAACCAAGACACATTCTCAAAATACTTAAATATAATAAGTAGAATAGTAAACAACAGACCAGGATTACCAATCCTTAACAATGTTCTTTTTGAAACAGTAAAAGGAAAAGTAATGTTAAAGGTAACCGACTTGGAATTGAGTATCAGTACCTGGATAGGGGCAGATGTCACAGTTGAAGGAAAGATAACAGCTCCCGCAAAACAGTTGTCTGAATTCATAAACTCTATTCCAGAAGAGAAAGTTGATGTTGAGTTAGATAAACAGAGTTTTAATATCTCGACAGAAAACAACTCTGCAAGTTTTAATACCATGCCAGCAGATGATTTTCCAGCTATTCCAATGATTGAAGATGGACAAAAACCAGTAGTAAAGGTCAATAAAGCGGATTTTGTTACTGCTATCAATAGAGTGTCGTTTGCTGCAGCGCGAGATGATATCAAACCGGTGCTTACTGGGGTTAAAGTTGAGATTGTTGATGATACACTTTCGTTTGTATGTACCGATGGATTACGCCTTTCAAGACAGATTATAAATATAGCCAAAGCTACAGAGAATAAAAGCATGTTGGTCCCTGTCAGGGCGCTTGAAGAATTGGCGCATATTGCATCCGAGCTTGATAATGAAGCCGAGTCTATCGAGTTTTATCTTTTGAGTGATCGCAATCAAATACTGTTTAGGTTTGGAGAAGTTGATATGATTTCTAGGTTAATAGATGGGGAGTTTCCTGAATACAAGCAGATCATTCCAACAGGATATAAGACAAAGAGTGAAATATCTAAGAACGACTTCTTAAATTCACTTAAAGTCATAAATATTATTGCTAGATCAGTACTAGGAAATAAGATGATATTAGATATATACAAAGAAGGAAAAATATCTCTTTCTGCTACTCAATCAGACCTAGGGAAGAATCAAAGTAACCTGGCCTGCAAAGTAGAGGGGGACGATATTAAGATAGCATTTAGTGCTAAGTTATTGGCTGATGTACTCAATCATTTAGATTCTGAGAATATTACATTTGAATGTTCGGAGTCTGTGAGACCAGGAGTATTCAAGATAAAAGGAGATGAAAACTTTGTGCATTTGGTTATGCCTATGATGCTTTAGTCTTTTTCTCTCGAATTTTATATCCTACACCGTGGATAGTGTGAATAACGCTTTTGTCATCGAGTTTATCCCTCAATCTTTTTATATGTACATCAATGGTATTTGAGCCAACATACTCTCGGTAATCCCATACATGATCGAGCAATTCACACCTAGAAACTGCCCGATCCTTATTTCTAGCCAGGTATTCAAAAAGCGAATATTCCTTCTTTCTTAGATTCAAATCTTTATCTTCTTTTGTAACAATGTGATTACGGGTATCTAAAACGTAGTCACCAATATATAGATTTCCATCAACGTAGCTCTTGGGCCTGCGAATCAGTGACTGTATTCTTGCGAGCAGCTCCTGTACCGGAAATGGGTATGTAAGTACATCGTCCCCGCCATGATTGAGAAACTCAACCTTTCCCACCCAGCTACCCTTATTGCATACTCCTAATATCTTGGTATCTTTGTTATTTTTTTTAATATACGCAAGGATTTCTTGAGTGCGATCCTTCCCAAGGCTTGTGTTTAATATTATGAACTCAAATATGCTTCGAGTAATAAAAGATTTGCTCTGGAAATTCTCATCATCAACAGTGGTGCTATACCCGTATGCATCCAACGCTTTCCTAAGTAATTGAGAAAGGGTGGGGGAATTCTCTATAATCAATATATTCATATGTAGATAATTAGAAATTATTCACCTATGATAATGATGTGTATTATAATTTAGAAAACCTAGAGAAAAGGGAATGATTAAATTTCTTAGTACGACAATAGGGACATTGGTAGCAGTTGTAGGTTTTCTGTATTATTTAATGCTTAATACCAATTTTGTACCTACAGATCTAAGTGGAGGCTACTTAAGTATCAACATCATTGTTTTTTTACTTCTAATCTTCGTCGGGGTTATGTGCCTCAGTGTCCTGTTGGCCTTTGTAGGGAAAAGAGTATTCACCAAAGAAGAAGACTTGGTAGTAAGCATTAAGTTTGCAATAAGATACGGTATTCTTTTTAGTCTAGGTCTATTACTTGTCTACCTATTGCACTTTTTCCATATATTGAACTTTGTGTGGGGTCTGGCGATCCTCTTAGTTGTGATTTTAAGCCTCTTTGTTATATGATAGTCATATGAACAAAGAACTAGATGACCTTGTAAAAATAATTTCGGGAGAGATGGCGCTCGAAAAGAAGCAAAAAGCTGTTGAAAAGGCCAAAGCCCAGGCTGTTGAGGACGAAAAAACACTTCGAAGAAAGAAAGTCGTGCGTGGGGAAGCGAAACTAGAACAAGATCCCGCACAAGACGACCGGAAGAGAGTGGTTCAGAATATTAAGCTCTATGAATGGGAAGCCCCAGATAGATATGAATTCGCATATAACTCAAAGTACTTCTTAATTCTTGTAGCTGTAAGTTTAGCCCTAATCCTTCTTCTTGCAGTGCTAGGACATTACTTCCTAATGGGTGCAATCATAGCGTTGGTCTTCTTGGTCTATGTTTTAGGTACTACTAAACCACAACGGGTTAAACATAGAATCACTGCACGTGGAGTAGATACGGGGAATAGGTTGTATGAATGGTACATTATGAAGAATTTTTATTTTACCCAAAAACCAAAACAGCTTTTCTTGATAATAGAGACACAACTGAATATCCCCGGAGCGTTGATCTTTTTGTTAGATGAGAAGGATAAAGATGCTTTATTTGTACTATTACAAGAGAAATTACTTTACAAGGATATAAGGAAGCAGGGGATATTAGAAAAGATGAACTTTGGTGAGTATATACCACTAGAGAAGATCTAGGGAAGGTTTGGAGAGATGCCTGAGTGGCTGAAAGGGATGCTTTCGAAAAGCATTGTATGGGCAACCATATCGGGGGTTCGAATCCCTCTCTCTCCGTATTTAATGATTTCAATGTGTACTTAAAGATATTCACCTCTAAGTTTAGGCTGTGGATAACCCCCGTCATACGAGCAAAAACAGTGTTGTTAAGGCATAAAACCCGGTCGCGATTACTATATAAAAATGGTTACCGTATTATAGGCGTAAAACCTATGGCAAAGATAGTGCTATAATGAATCCATTAAACTAACAACAAAAAGTATTATGTATAACTATGATTTAGAACTCTTTCGCCAATTTATAACATTTGCACTAATACCACTATGCATGTTGATCTCATTGGCCTTTCTGGCTTTCACAATATGGATGCTAATAGACTGTATCAAAAGAGACGAAAAAGATTTTAAAGATCGAACACTCTGGCTTGTGATCTTAGTAATAGGTCTATTTGCTGGATACAGTGGGATATTATCAATAGTTTATTACTTCACTGTTAAGAAGAAATTAGATAAGTAGTAAAAACTTTTTTTGTTTTGTATTATATATTCATGAAGCGATTAAATACTGCCAATGACGCGAGTGAGACGCCACGAAAATCAACATTTTTAGATGCAATGGTCGGAGTGTCGATATTCCTTGTAATCATAGCTTTTGCATATATGATTATGAATCCTGGGAAAAGAGCAGCAGATGTCCGTAATTCACAAAGAAACTCAGATGCATTAGCGATTATGCAAAGTGTTCTTGGATATGTAAATACAACAGGCAACATACCAGCAACAATACCAATAAATAGGGAATGCGCCAGTATTGGAAATGAGATATGTAAAACTGGTGCAACAGATTGCAAAAATTACATTGACCTAACCGCGATACTCTCGGACAATGGGCTTAAATCGATTCCCGTAGACAGTTCTCGAACAGATGGCAACGGTGCCGGCTACTATATCACCCACGATGGGGAAGGTAGTATCATAATATGCGCACCACTTGCAGAAAGAAATGTCACTATTTCGATTAAGCAGTTTATGTATTAATTTAAATCACTGTAATATATGGAAAACAAATTACCGAAGGAACATGTAGATATTCAATTTATGTCCCTATGCGTCTCACTTTTGGCCTTTCTAGGATTGGCATATTGGGCTGGAGATATAGTATGGATAAAGGACTTTCAAGCCTTTGTGACCTTGATTTCAGGGATATTCGCTTTGTTTATTGGTGTACTAGCACTTCTAAGATACTACACAAAAAAGATATCATTGAATTTCCTGTTCATAGGCATAGGTTTTCTAGGGGTGGGACTGTTAGATATCTGTCAGGTCGTATTAGATTTGGGTGGAATGAGCAATCTGTTCACAGCTTCAGCATCCCAGGTATATCCAATCACGTCAGTACTTTCTAAGACGTTCCTCTCGGTTATAATGTTCGTAAGTTGGCTTGTTGGTAGAAAGAAAGTCGACGGAATAAAGGATAGAAAGAAGAAAGAACTTTTGCTAATGGGCGCTGTAGCTTTAAGTTTTGTAGTTTTTGTCGGAGTGTTTTTGTATCTTACAATGATAGGGATGGTCGTTGATAGCTTAATCGTAATCATCGTTGGGCTAATCTCTTTAATGTTCTTGATCTTGGCGCTTCTGGGATATCTTCTTAGAAAGGATTGGGTGTATGACGATTTCAATTACTGGATCATATTCCTACTTTCATTCTTGATACTTTCTCAGGTCTTCTACTTACCATTCTTCAATTTGGAGTATGCCAATATGATGAATCTCTCCATATGGGCAAGATTCTTTGCATATATTGGGCTGTTAATAGGTTTCCTCAATAGTATATATGGTATGTTTCAGAAAGAAATAGTAATTCAGAAGGAGTTAGCAAACAAGAACAGGCAACTCGACGAGACGAAGGCAAAGGTTGAAGAAGCATACTTAATGCTCCGGGAGGAGAAATGGAGCTTGGCGAGGTCCAAGGGAAGTGTAGACAAGATATTAAAGGATGTCATGAGAAAGAAATAATATGGGAATACTAGATCCAAGAATAAAAAAATACCAGAAGAAATTTGACTATTCATATTCCTTTGGTACATATCCTACGATTGATCTCATAAAGCACCAGAGAGAGCACCTAATTAAGGTGTTGGTTAAATCAAAGCGTGATGATAGTGAGGGAGTGAACGAGGTTTTGGATTTGTGTGAGAGATTAAATATCCCAGTTGAAGTTGCAGATAGGGCAATAGATAAGATTGCTACCAAGGAGAATACATACGTGTTAGGTATTTTCCAAAAGTATGATTCTGTTTTAGACCCTCAGGCTAATCATTTGGTATTGGTTGAACCAAGAAACATGGGGAATCTAGGTACCATTATTCGTACTATGTTGGGTTTTGATGTTACAAACTTGGCTATAATTCGCCCTGCAGCAGATATTTTCGACCCTATGGTTGTGCGTTCTACAATGGGTGCTATATTTCAAATCAATTTTGAATATTTTGATAGTATTCAAGAATATATGGCTAAGTACAGTAGTAGAAATATATATACCTTTATGCTTGATGGGGCTAAGGATATCCGAGGGGTTAAGTTTGAAGAGCCATTTAGTATGATACAGGGGAACGAAAGCAAGGGTTTACCTAAAGAATTTAGCGAATTGGGACAGAGCATATACATACCTAATTCGGCCAAGGTGGATTCGTTGAACCTTTCCGTAGCTACCGCAATAGGGTTGTGGGAAGCTAGGAGGGGAAATGAGTAGCATATTTCCTAAAGATTTCTTGTGGGGGGCTGCGACTTCTTCGCATCAGATAGAAGGGGAAAATACTAATGATTGGTCTGTATGGGAGAAAAAAACCGCAAGCGAAAGAGCCAGAAAGATTCCAGACTGGTACGAATTTCCAAAGCATTTGTTAGATGAAGCACAGAATCCTCTCAGAAGGATATCCAACAAGGCTTCAGATAGCTTTCATAGGTGGAAAGACGACATTAAGACATTAAAAGAAATGGGGTTGAATTGCTATCGGTTTTCTGTTGAATGGTCGCGGATTTTCCCTGAGAAAGGAGTTGTTAATGAAGAAGGGTTGAATTACTACAGAAATTTAATATATGAATTGAAGGCAAATGGAATAGAGCCTGTATTAACCTGTTGGCATTGGACATTGCCTTTATGGGTAGCAGAAGAAGGCGGTTTGTTGGGTAAAAATATTGTAAAGTACTTTAAGGAATATTTTGAGGTTCTAGCAAAAAATTTTGGGAATGATGTTAAATATTGGATTGTGATAAATGAGCCAGATACTGTTGCAGGTGCGGGATTTAGTGCTGGAGTATTTCCCCCTAACCATACAAACGGGATGGAATCATTGTATGTATACTTTGTAAAAGAGGTACAAATACATAAAGTAGGGTATAAGGTTATAAAAAATATAGCTCCTAACGCAATGGTGGGTGTGGCCGAGAATATTACTCAGGCAGATTCATACGACAATAAACCTTGGAATCGTATTGTTGCAAAATTATGGATGTGGATTGAGACACATTTGTTTTTAGATTTAGTGCATAACTATTTGGATTTCATAGGGGTCAACTACTATTTTTATGGCAAATTTGGGATTAAAGGACAGAAAAATGAAAATGACAAAGTTTCTGATATGGGATGGTGGTTGAAACCGAACATGTTGCATCGTGTTCTCATAAGAATTTATAATCGTTACAAGTTACCCTTGATTATCACAGAAAATGGTTTAGCAGACTCTTTGGATAGGTATCGTAGTTGGTGGTTAGACGAGACCTTTGAAGCCATGAGGAAGGCGATAGGGGCAGGGGTTGATCTAAGAGGATATCTACACTGGTCACTGCTTGATAACTTTGAATGGGCAGAGGGGTTTTGGCCTAAGTTTGGTTTGGTAGAGATAGATAATGATACATTTGATAGAAAAATTAAGAAGAGTGGTTACTATTACAGAGATCTGATTAACAAAGAGAGAGGAAAATAATCCCTAAAAATGGTATAATATGCATAGGAATAGAGATATTCCTAGCTCTTTTTCAATATATGGGGACGTAAGGCTTTCGACAGGAGTCTGCGTTTAGTTGTCACAAACCGAGGGTTGTCTCGTAAATCAACGCACAATGATAAGTGTAAAAAACAAAATCGTCGCTTTTGCAGAGAATATTAAAGCAAGTTTGGCTATGCCAGCTTTCAACTTTAACTTTGCTTAAAGTCTAGCCAATTAAGTTTGACTAGTGTCTTTATCCTTATTCTTAGTTAGGGGTAAAAGATAGTCGTTACTAAGATATATTATTACTATTTTGTCAGTAGAGTAGTATGTATGAATATAATTACTGAGTAGATATATCTTTTTGCTAATCCTTTTAGATATGTCTAGCTATACAGGATTAGATATGTTTGTACATGATGCTAAGCAAAACTTTTGGACGTGGGTCCGATTCCCACCGTCTCCACCATTATTGAAAAATTTTTCTTATATATTTTGTGTAAACCTTTTGTTATAGGTTAATTAAAGCTATAATAATCCTATTGTTTTACTTATAGACCAATGAACCTAGAACAAGAGCTTTTTAAAGACAATTCTAAATATATATATCTTAGAGACGCCAAAGAAGGGGCAAGGAAACAAGCAGTACCAGCAGAGAATATTAGAGACATAATTTGTATTGCCGAGGAAACGTTGTATCCCGAAGATTTAAAAATGGTAGACGGATCTGTTGTTCCCGGAACGGGAATGTTTATGAAAGCATTCTTTACTACGATAGATGGGAGTGTAGATTATTGTTTCCAGGACGGAAAAGACAACTGCGGAAATGATGTCTCCACACTAGTTAAAGTAAAAAATTATGGGAAAATAGATCCACGTTGTTATTTATTTCTGCGAAATAATCATGTAATGACCGATGATTGTGAGTTACTAGTTGCCCAATATATTGCTACATACAAGGATCAAAAATGGCATATCCTAGATAAAGCTGACAGGGATGGAAAGCTAGATTGCGAGTCCCCCGAGGTTCTATCCAGGGCTCATGAATACGTCTTTTCAATTGGAGCCTAGGCTTTATTCTACCAACTGCATACTCTCCAATATACTATCTACTTGTAATAGCTCATCTCCAGTAATTGTAGAAGCAAAGCCATAGAAATATGCCTCATATGGAATGTTAGTTTCATCGGTATATGATAGCCCTTCAAAAGTAACAACCACATTAAAGCATGGAGCTTCGAAATAATTATTTCCCTCAGTTTCATCCAAATAGATCTTGGTAGCTATCCTTCTGACAGTTCTGCCCAATACCTCATATTCAGCATATGGCATATTACTAAAATCATTAATATTCATATCCTCACCCATCTCATCAGCAGAAGCCTGAGCCTCAGCTCTAAATGCAGGATTATCATCAGCAAAAGCATAATACTCACTACAACCAGCAAACCCGATACCATTAACACCAGCAAAATAGAACATCTGAACATTATCTGGGTTAAATATCTTTATACCAGTTAAACCAACATAATCAGGACCCTCAGAAAGATAGTCAGATCCTTGTCCATTGTAGAATTCTTGCATTGTCCAACCCTCAGGTAGGGTAGCAGTAACGGTATCTCCTTCGAATGTAGTTGTAGTTACAACAACATCTACTTCATCAGCATCTGTGTTGTCTGTATCTCCATTCTCTTCAGTATCCTGGGCCGAATTAGTCTTACTCAAGAAAGGGATCTGAATATATTCCTTCTCATATGCAATGTACAAAAGAAGACAAATGACAACCAATGAAAGCAAGATTGCTAATACAATCAATCCAACTTTTCTCTTAGGTTTTACAATGGCCTCTTGAACTGGCTGCTGTACTGGTGGCGGAGTAGGGGTCTCCATTACTGTCTTTGGTTCGTTATCCATAATATATATTTATATAATTTAATTATTATTTATGCATGCCATGGCGGTACAAACGACCTGCCCGTTACTGCATGCACAATAGTTACAACCATCAGAGGATTTGAAAGATTCGCCATCAGCATATGACCATCCGGAGTAATCACATCTAGCTTTCTGTTGAGATATGGTGTTGAAATATACAATGTAGCTAACAAGGCCAATGATTATTGTTCCAAGTGTTATACATAATCCAATCAAAAAATCATGACGTTTATTCTCTTCCATATTTCTAGTATATATTATTTCCCTACAAAACGAGAATACATTTCAAAATATAGTCCTTTAAGTGATAAAAGCTCTTTGTGGGTACCTTTTTCAAGTATAGTATTATCTTTAATCAGTATGATCTGATCAGCATTAAATATTGTGCTTAGTCTATGTGCAATTATAAATGTGGTTTTGCCCTTGCATGCTTTCTCAATTGCTCCTTGCAACATCTTTTCAGATTTCGTATCTATTCTTGCTGTAGCCTCATCTAGAATGAGAATCTTTGGTTCCCTTAGAAGTATACGAGCTAATGCAATAATCTGCCTTTGACCAGCACTAATCTCATTACTCTCTGAACTAATCTTAGTCTCTAAACCTTCCGGTAGAGACCTTATGAAGCTTTCTACCCCAAGCTCTTTGAATACCTGTTTTGCTTGTTCCTCGTTTATCTTTGGATTGTTGTATCTTAAGTTATTCAATATTGTATCTTCAAACAAGAAGGTATCTTGTATGAGATAGCCGATATTTTTTCTAAGTATCTCCAAATCCCATTCCTTTATATCCCTTCCATCAATTGATATTACTCCACTATCCACGTCGTACAGACGAGCAATTAAGTTTACGAATGTAGTCTTGCCTGCGCCAGTTGGTCCAACCACCGCTATGGTTTGCCCAGCTTTTACTCCAAAGTTTACATCTGAAAGTACTTTTTCATTTTCTACATATGAGAAATCTACATCAACAAATTTAATATCCCCTGAGACCTCCTTGGGCTTGTATGGAAGTGGAATTGTAGAGATATCGCTTTCTAGATCCATAACATCACTAAGTCGTTCAGAAGAGGCTAGGCCGGTTTTTATAGTTCTCCATATATCTGCGATGCTGGTAACCTTTTGTAGGAGATCCTGCATATATGAAAGAATCAATATTACTGTACCAATAGTTATGATTTGTATTGCGTACAAATGCAGTGAGGTCATGAGTAGGGCACACACTGCTACTACACTTAAAAATGTAAGTATTGCTTTTGAAGACGCCGAGATCAGGGCAACCTTTTTCATTGTTGTGTAGTAAGTTTCAGTTTTCTTTTGGAAGCTGTTAGTCCAACTTTTTTGTTGATTGGTCGATTGTATGGCAACAAATCCATCGAGCGATTCTTGCACATTTGCACTCATATCGCCTTCCTTTCTTAATGATTCAGAGATGGGTTTCTCGATGATTCTGCCTTGTATTACGATGTAGAGGATCATAATGAAAGCACCACCCAAAGAAATGAAGCCAATGAGTTCACTTTGGATGAATATAGAGATGAGTATTATGACTATTGAAAATACGATATCCAAAAGTCGTATGATTCCCTCTGAAAAGAACGCACTTAAAGCATCAACGTTGCCGGTAAGTCTTTGTATAATGTCGCCAGATTGGTTATCGGAGAAAAACTTACTTGGCAATGTTTGGATTTTATTAAAAAGCTCTCGTCTAATGTTAAAGAGGATGTGTTGTCCAAGTTTTCCCGTAAAGAAGAGGCGAATGTAGCTAAGTAGGAGATATATTATTGCTAATCCAACAAATATCAATGTTGTATGTGTAAGCCCTACCAAATCTTTGTTTGTTATATTTATATCTATCGCCTGTTTTAGTAAACGAGGGAGTATTGAATTCCCTAAAACAGTAGCTATGAGCAAGCACAAGGATATTAGAATAAAGGGGAAGAAATATGGTTTTACATGTCTAAGTATTAATTTAATACCTTTGTTGTAATCCACGTTCCCATCAAGTTGTAAATTGTATGTTTGATTCTTACTCATCGTAGTTGCTTTGTGTTAATTCAATTTCCTTGTAAAGAGAAGAGGTTTTCAAAAGTTCGTCGTGTGTACCAGATTCTGAGACTTTCCCCTCATCAAATATATATATTCGATTACAATCTTTAAGGGAAGATATCTTTTGGCTTACAAGAATCATTGATATGTTAGGATAGTTTTTCTTAATATTTTCAAATACTCTTCCTTCGGTATTTGCATCTAGTCTACTGGTTATATCGTCTAAAATGAGTAGGGAGGGATGATCTACTAAGGCTCTGGCAATCATAATTCTTTGTTTCTGCCCACCAGAGAGATTGGAACCCTTTTCTCCAGCAATGGTCTTGTAACCCTTTTCTAGCTTTTTCGTAAATTCATCAACATCTGCTACTTCAGCAGCTTTAAGAATATCTTTTTCTTCAATATCTCTTCCAAAACGAATATTTTCATAGATTGTTTCGTTAATTAGAAAATTCTCTTGGAAGCAAAATCCAATTGCCTTTCTTAAATCATGTGATTTGTACTCCTTGATATCTTTGCCATTTATCAGCATCTCTCCGGAGGTAGGCTCTACTGCTCTAAGAAAGTGCTTCAAGAAAAGTGTTTTTCCAGAACCAGTTAACCCCATTATCCCTATCTTTTGTTCTTGCTCAAGGTCAAAATCAATATTGTTTAATATCTGTATTCCTTCGTCTTCAAATGACAATTTTTTGATATGTATATCGTCTATTCTTTTGAGTGGAACTTTCCCATCTTTGAAATCTATATCTTTATCTAATACATCACTTATTCTTTGTAATGACGCCATTGATTGACCCAACATGGTTACCATGAAGCTAAGGGAGATGAGTGGCATAACAAAGATGAGAACATACAGATTGAATGCCGAGATGTCTCCAATTTGCAGTCTTCCTGCAATGGCTTCTTGTCCTCCGACCTGAATTATGAGTAATGAACATATGTAGAAGAGTGCGCTGATCGCAGGTATGACCAATGAAAAGATTTTGGTTACTTCTATACCTAGATTTTTTGAAAGAGTGTTCTGTTCTTTGAATTTTTTTATCTCTGTTTTTTCTGCAACAAATACTCTTACAAGCATTGAAGCTTTGATGTTCTCATTTATAACCTTATTTAAGCGATCTCTTACTTTCTGTATTTCTTTAAATATCTTAAATCTGTTCTTTAATACAAGCAAAAGTATTGCTACAAACGTTGGTACCGCTATGACTACATATGTGGCGAGCTTTGCATTTAGTGAGAACATCATAACGACGCTTCCTACAAGTAGGAGTACTCCAGTTATTGCGAAGGATATGGCCTGTATGAAGGATGATTTTACATAGTTTACGTCACTTAGAATTACGGTAAGGATCTTTGAAGGTTTTTCTTTTACTAAATAGTTGTAATCCTGTTTTAATACTTTGGTCATTAATCGATTACGTAGGTCTGTTCCAATTTTTTCACCGAGCAGGGCAAAGAGATAGTTTTGAAGAAGGGAGGCTATTGGGGAGAGTATGGCCAACGCACCAACAATGATGTAAAAGATTGTGGGGATTGTTAGCGTAGCTTGATATTCATTGATTACGCTAGATACAATCTTTGGGATAGCTAAATTTTGGAGATTAAGTAAGACTAAGAAAATGAATGATCCTATGAAGAGGAGGACATATTCTTTCTTAGTTGCGTATTTTTTTAATACCTTTAACGGATTTTTTTTCGGCATAGGTGTCATTATACTCCCAGTAATGTTGCGATGAAATATCCTGCTATGGAAGTGATTGTGGATACGGTTGTACCCCATATTATGTCTATTATGGTTACTGAAGTGGGCCAATTTTTTAGTGTTGCGAGATTGGTTAAGTCATATGTGGAGTAGGAGAGCATTCCAAAGATAGCGCCCAGTATTATTGTTTTCCAAAGGTTTTGTGATTCGTATCCTGGTAATACTGCAAATATGATTATGCCTACTACAAATATGAGGTAGAAGAGTAGGGCTGGTACTAACTTTGGTTTGGATGCCATGAGGTGTCCAATTTTAGTAGCATAGAACTTTGTTGCTACAAATCGAAGCCAGATGAAGTCTATGGCGAAGAAGATTAGAAATGTAAGAAGGTAAAGATATATGTATTTCATATTATTATTATCAAATTATATATTCATTTTACCATGTTGTTTAAAAGAGGGTGGTGATAGAATATGGAAATGAAGATAGAGAATGAAATACTAGGAACTTTTGATATCAGAGAGGAGGTTTTAATTGCGCTCATAAATTCACAGGCAATTCAAAGATTAAAGGGTATAGATCAGGCAGGTTACTCAAAAGCCTTCTATGTTAATTCCAGGAATAGATATAACCACACAATTGGCGTTTTTCTTCTGCTTAGAAAATACAAAGCTTCTTTAGAAGAGCAGATAGCGGGGTTGTTACATGATGTATCTCATTATGCATTCTCTCATGCAATCGACTATATTTTGCAAGAAGGAAATGTAGACAAGCAGGACTTGCAGGACAGAAGTAAGAGAAAGTTTTTGTTAAATTCAGATATACCAGAAATACTAGAAAAGTATGGGTATGATATAGAATTGGTTGCGGATGAAGAGAATTTCCCGCTCTTAGAAACATCGCTTCCAGATGTTTGTGCAGATAGGTTGGAATATTCATTTAAAGATATGGTTATTCTTTTAAATATAGATATTGAAGAAGTAAGAAATATGATTAAACACCTGAAGATAAATGATGTAAGTAGGTGGTACTTTGATAACGTGGAGATAGGGTACAAGTTTTCCAAATACTTTAAGACGCTTAATGATGAACATTATGCAGGATTAAATAGCGCAGCGATGTTTAAAAGTATTAAAGACTTTGTAAAACATGCGTTATTGATGAAATATATAGAGGAAAAGGATTTGGAGAGAGATGATAAATATGTTTTAGATAAATGTTTAAAACATTTGAAAGAAGATAAACTGCTAAAAAAGTATTGGAAGCGAATGAATGAAAAAGATTTGTTTTATGAAGATGAAAATAAGTATGATGAAATAATATATTGTAAATCTAGGGTTGTAGATCCTTTGTGTCTTGTAGGGGATCAGTTTATACGTGTATCTAGTGTATATCCTGAATGGGAAAGTGTCGTAGAAGAGGATATTTTGGTCAAAAAACATCATTTAATGGCTAGAGACAATTAGCATCCTAGCTTATTTTTCAACGGATAGCTTAATATTACAAAAAGAGTTATCGCAACGGCACTATCTGTAAGATCACTCACTTGCCAGTATTGCCTACGTTTTCCCTTTTCGTGTACTAACGATGCTATTACCTTATCTCCTGATCGAATTGTATTTCCACTCATAACTATATTTTGAGATTTCAGATAGAGTGATCTAGACATTAATGTTTGATACTTTGATTCATTTGCAAAATCCTCAACAAAAGGAAGTATAAATGAAAAGCCAAGCTCTCTTTTTTTGTGAGTGATGCCGTGTTCGTCTGTTTGAATATCTCTAATAAAACGAGATTGAATATACGGGAATCTTACACCGAAGTATTTCATATAACGGGCGATACATTCTGTGAAGAAAAGCGCTTCTTCTGGGCTGCGAAGTTCGCCAATATAAATTTTATTATCTGGGTTTATGGATATTGCATCATTTGCATGATCCTCTTTTCTCCCCAATATGAAAGAACCATAACTTGCTACACTTGAACGTACCTCTATGAGCGAAGTAGTTCCATCTCTACGGTTAACAAAATCGAAAGTAGCATTCACAAACCCGTATATCCCTTTTAGATCTTCAAGCTCATTAGCTAAAAGCGCAGCGTCTTTATTTGAAATTTGTACTCCATCTTGCATCAAGGCTTTTAATTTATTGTCTTCATATGAAAGCCAATCAATGGAAACTTCCTGTCCAAAATATATAACAGGAATATCACATTCTTCGTAATGAGTATGTGGTCTTTCTTTCTCTAACACTACTATATTGTCTTTGTCATCCATTTTTTAAAGGGAACAAAATAAAGAGGGCAGAGAAATATATAATACGGAGAGGGCGGGATTCGAACCCGCGATAGGTTTTAACGCCTATGACTCGTTAGCAGTGAGTTCCCTTCGGCCTCTCGGGCACCTCTCCATATCTAGCGCTAATTATAATTCATTTATGCTATTTGTGCTACAATAAACTATGTATTACGGAATTCACACATCCTCAGCAGGAGGAATAGAAAACACCATAAAATTGGCTCAAAAATACGAAGTCAATGCTATCCAGATAATGCCAACCATACCGATGAGATGGGCAACCAAACTCTTACCAGAAGAAATGATACTGAATTTTGTTAACGCATTAGAAAAATCTGATGTTAAAAAAATCCTCATACATGGGATATATCTAACCAATCTAGCCAGAGAAGACAAGCAGATGTTCCATTTAGGCAAAATGGGATTAGTAGTTTACTTGGACTTCGCCGAAAGAGTAACCAACGAAATTAAAAAGAGAAACATAGATGCTGAAATACTAGGAGTATGCTTTCACCCAGGTGCACAGAAAGAATTGTCGTATGAGGACAGTATGGAACGAATATCATATGGAATACAGTGGGTACTAGATGAAGTCCCAGGCACACAAAAGCTCCTCGTTGAAAGTACTGCAGGCACAGGAGGAACATTAGGAAGAAGCTTTACAGAACTAGGCATATTGAGGAATCAAGTAAAGAACAAAGAACGAGTGGGGTTTGTCATAGATACAGAACATACATATGCAGCAGGATATGATTGGGTTAACAATCTTAAGGGAGTAATGGAAGATCTAGATAGAGAGGTTGGAATTGAAAATATCAAAGCAATACATTTAAATGACTCAGCAGTAGAGCTGGGAAGCAACAAGGACAGACATGCTAATCTAGGAGAGGGGAAGATTGGGAAAGACGCAATTAAACAGATTCTTCATGAAGCAAAGTTTAAAACAATGCCATTCATATTAGAGACACCAGGCTTGAAAGATGAAAAATCTACAATTGCTGAAGTAGCAATGTTAAAACAATTAATTAATTAAAAATATTATGAAAAAAGTTACAAAGACAAAGTTATACAATTTTCTGAAACAGACACCTAGCCCCAAGCTCTTACTAGCTGTTACAGTAGGGGTCATATTAGCCCTACTTGCCTACATCACCATATTACTTCTATCAATGCGATAGTGGCTCAAGTTAAACTCAACGAAAATCAACAAAAAGCTGTCCAATATACCGATGGGGACCTTCTAATTATAGCGGGTGCCGGGACTGGTAAAACTGCGGTTATAACCCAAAGGATAATATATCTCATTAAAAAATTTGGTGTAAAACCGTCTGAAATATTGGCATTAACATTTACAGAAAAAGCAGCAGCGGAGATGCAAGAGAGAATAGACAAAGAGATGGAATATGGATATGAAGAACCTTGGATATCTACATTTCACTCATTCTGCGATGGAATATTAAGAGAAGAGGGATACAACATGGGATTAGATGGTGGATATTCATTGATGACCACTGCACAATCATATATCTTTCTTCGCAAGTTCTACCATGATCTTCCACTCGATACTCTAAAACCAAGGGGGCAGGTCACAAAGACGCTAAATGACATCCTTAAACACTTTTCTAGATTACAGGACGAGGATGTCTCCCCTGAAGATTACATTAAATTTGCTAAAACACTGCCAAAGAATACCGAAGACCAGAAAGCTGATTTTCAAAAGTACAAAGAGCTTTCTGAAACTTACAAAATGTACTCAGAGCTTAAAATGCAAGAATCAAAGGTAGACTTTGGAGATCTAATAATCCTAACCTTGAAGCTGTTTAGAGAAAGACCAAATGTATTGGAGAAATACAGAAAGAAGTTTAAGTATATCCTTGTAGACGAATTCCAAGATACCAACTATACCCAGAATGTATTAGTAAATATCCTTACTTTGGGATTAGATGAAAGTAAAAAGAAGGAGCTTAAAGAAAAGAAGAAGAAACAAAAGAGACCACGGCTCACTGTAGTAGGAGATGATGATCAAGCGATCTACAAATTCAGAGGTGCTGCCATCTCCAACATTCTCCAATTTAAGGAGACATACCCCGAGGCTATGGAGGTAGTGTTGACGGAGAACTACAGATCAAGGCAGGAGATATTGGATGCATCGCATACATTGATCAGTAAGAATAACCCGAATAGGTTAGAGGTGACAGAACATATAGACAAGACACTTGTTGCAAAAGGAGTATTTGAGAATGACGAACACGTGGTAAATCTAATCGCAGCTGGAAATGAAAATGCTGAAGCCGAACGTGTTGTTGAAGAGATTGCTAAATCAACAGGATTTGGAGAATATGCTTCTTCAGTAGTAAGTACTGAAGTTTTCGATGAGAAAGGACAATCCTCTTTTGTAGAGGCTGAAAACAAGAAAAAGCCTTACAGGTTCTCAGAAATCGCTATCCTAGTAAGGGCCAATTCTCATGCAGAGCAATTTGTGCAAGCACTAAGAAGTATGGGAATTCCATACAAGCTTGGAGGATCAAGGGGATTGTATTTTAGGCCAGAGATACAGAACTTAATAGTATTCCTAAAGGTTTTGGTCGACTATTCCGACGAAATTTCTATGTACAAACTGCTTGCTATGTCAGTGTGGCACTTAACGCCAAGGGAATATATGGATATTAACAGATTGGCTAGAGAGGATAGGGCTACTCTTTTTGAGGAGTTGGAGAAGCTTTGGAATGTAAAATTAGGACAGGAGGAAAAGGCTGATTTAGGGGATATAGCTAATCCGTTGATCGAAAAAATCTTTGATGCTGATGCTATTGCTGGCGTCACTAATTTGTTAATGATATTACAAGACAGTATTTTAAAGGTAAAAGATGGTCGCCCGATGACAGAGATATTGTATGAATTTGTCAAAACGAGTGGATACCTAGACTCGTTTGTAATGGAGGAAAGCGCGGACAGTCTGTTTGCAGTTTCTAACATTCAGAAGTTTTTTGAATCAATTAAAAAATATGAAAAAGACAACCCAGATACAAATATATATGAGTATGTAGATTTCATTGACTATTGCATTGAAGTAGGGGAGTCTCCCGTGGTTGATCAGTCGGAGTTAGAAGATTTTAATGCCGTAAATATCCTTACGGTTCATGGAGCTAAGGGCTTAGAATTTCCAGTGGTATTTCTAGTAAATTTAGTAGCTCAGAGATTCCCGTCTAGAAATATGAGTGACTCTATCCCGATGCCAGAGGATCTGATTAAGGAGGTTTTGGACAAGCAGATGAGTGAAGAAGAGGCCCATATTCAGGAGGAAAGACGTCTCTTTTATGTTGGTTCTACTAGGGCCAAAGAGAAACTGTATCTGTCTGCTGCAAGTTTCTATGGTGATGCAAAAGCAAAGAAGAAGCCAAGCGTATTTTTGTATGAGATATTGGATAGGGATGTAGCGGAAGAGTTTAATTTTGAGAAGGGTAAAGTGAGTATTGAAGGTTACGAGGAGAAAGATAATCTCTCAATTTTTCCGAAGGAAGTTAAAATTGAATTGATGAAAAACTTTAGTTATTCACAACTTGATACGTACGAGCTTTGCCCTAGGAAGTATGAATATGCATATGTATTGAGGGTACCACAGAAGCCTAATGCCTCATTATCTTTTGGGACTACAATCCATAATACGCTTAAAGATCTCTACACATTACTTAAAACCTCAAAAGAAGGAATTAGGGGTATCATAACTGAACCAACGGTTGAAGAATTGTTGGGCTCATACAACAGGAACTGGGTTAGGACAGGATATGACAACAGTAAACACGAAAATCTGAAGAAAGCTCAGGGTGAGAAGATGTTAAAACAATATTTTGAAAAGATCTATTCCAACGAGGAAGCGCCATTGAATTTAGAAGAATCTTTTGTAATGCATATGGGGGAGAGTACTTTTGCAGGGAAGATAGACAGGATAGATTTAGTAAAGGATGAAAATGGGGTCAAACAGGTTCGCATAGTGGATTACAAAACTGGGAAGGTTAAGAAAGAGGCGGATATCAAAAAGGATTTGCAATTGCCACTTTATGCTATATTTGTAGAGGAAAAGCTTGGGTACAAGGTTGTAGGGGCGCAATACATTTTCATCGAGGAGGGGATTAAGATTGATGTTGATATATCAACCCAAAGGAGAGAGAAAGCAAAGGGAAGAATGGTAGAAATAATTGAAAATATTAAGAAGAGAGATTTTCATGCCGAGCCCGATATGTTTAAATGCAGTATGTGCGATTACCGTACCGTTTGTGAATTCGCCAAAACGTAATGTGATATAGTATAATAACAGCTATGAATATTGTAGATCTAATAAATAGTTTAGTTGTTCACAAGGCATACGCCTCTCTAGGTTCAACTTTAAGTGGAGAACTAACAGCACTTCAAAATGCAGGAGCTACAGATACTACTGTAGTCACAGCTATTATTAACATAGCTACGCCAATTAGTGTTATATGCGTAGTTCTTTTGCTTGTATATGGTGGCTTTATGCTAATGTCTAGTAAAGGAGATCCAGACAAGCTTCAAGAAGCAAAGCAGATTATAACCAATGCAATAATTGGCTTTGTTGTTATTCTTTTGTGTGTTGCTATTCTATTACTAATTTCTAACACCCTAGGGTTAAACATTTATGAATAATATTCTAGCGGTAAGTATCTCTGGACTGTCTGGGTGGCTTGATAGCTCACAATATAATTCGGCAGATGCATTAATTTCTGGCAAGGTTGCAGTAGCTATAAACTTTTTTGTAATATTTTCTGCCGTTATTGCTGTGATTATGCTTGTGATAGCAGGATATACATTTATTACCTCCGCAGGAGATGCGGAAAGGGTGGAAAAGGCCGGAAAAACGTTAACCGCAGCCATAGTAGGGATGGCAATTGTTTTCATCGCAAGAATACTTGTTGAGTATATTTTGAAGGTTATTGGGCAATAGGTTGCATGTTTAAGATACTTTTTATATAATTGGTACATAAATTAATATATTTAATTGTTCTATGAAGACTACAAAAATATTAGCAACCGCATCTTCAGTGGTTTCAGGATTGTTCTTAACCTCCGCAGCTTATGCACAGAGCGTTGATCAATACTTAAACAAGATTACAGAAGGAACTAACCAAACCGATTTGATGACATTGGTTTATAACTTGATCAACTGGGCAATTGGTATTGCTGCATTGATATGCGTAGTTGTATTGATCTTAAGTGGATACAAATACATAACTGCAGCTGGAGATGAAAATAAGGTTGAGAGTGCAACTAAGACTTTGACATTTGCAATTATCGGATTAGTAGTCTGTTTCATTGCAGTAATCTTAGTAAAATTCGTAATAGCCGATATTATAAAGTAGTTTTTACTTTGTAATTAATCGAATTTAAATCTTCAGATAAAGCTATGATTGTTGATCTTGGTCTTTTAAATGGTACCGGTTTTGAGAATTTACAGGATTTTTTGTATTTCATAATTAATTATGCAATTACAATATCTGCTGTAGTAGCTGTGGCATCTTTGATTCTGTCTGGATTCAAATACATGCTTTCATTTGGGGATGATAAAAAGATTAAGGCAGCGACAAGTTCATTGATGTATTCTTTAATAGGGTTAGTGCTTGTATTTATAGCCCCAACAGTTATAGAATTTATTATTAATACAATATTAAACAAATAATGAATATAGTTAATAAAATATTTTTCTCATTAATATCACTTTTTGTAGCTACCCCAGCATTTGCTCAGGAAGAACCCCCTAAGCTCGAAGATGGAATAGATACAATAGTCGATAATGGCGTGGCCTTAATATTTCCTGTCGCGGGATTGGCTTGTGTAGTCTTTATAATCATTGGAGGATATACCTGGATTATCTCTGCAGGGGATCCTGCTAAAGTAAAACAGGCACAAGGGACATTAACTTGGGCGATCATAGGCCTTATTTTCATACTAATAGCTGGTGCCATAGTTAGTACACTTACAGACTTTCTTAAATAACCAACTTCATATTTGAGATAGTGTATAATTGAGTATGGTTAAAAAGCCCCAAATTTTACTACAACTATTCTTGGCTTTGTTCATAGGTATATATGCCTTTTCTTTGTTTACGCATCCAATATATTCAGATGAAGCCTCGGATCTTCAGCAACAGATAGATGCAAAAAATCAGGAACTTTTGCAAAAACAGACGACACTATCAACAATTGAAGCAAAGATTAAGGAGATAAGTGGGAGCAACTATTCTGTTAGCCAGAAGATTGCTTTAATCAATGCGGAAATCACAAAATTAAACACAAATATTGCAGAAACAGAGGGGGCACTAAATGCAAAGATAAAGGAGATCGAGGACAAACAAGCGCTTTTAGAATTGAAAAAGACAGAGATGGATAAAATCTCAGGAGATCTATACATGCAGTCTAGGTATCGAATGGCTACATTCTTCTTGTCTGGGAACAGTTGGGACACCTTAGTGAAAGAATTCTTTGTAAAAAAGAGTACCCTAGAATTATTAAAAAATGATGTTGAGCAGATCAACGGTGAATTTAGTAGCTTAGCTGAAAGTAGGGCGGAGCTGGAAAGTCAGAAAGCTACACTAGATGCCCAAAAGAAGGATATGGATGATTCATATGCGCTGTTGGCTGCGGAAAAGGCAAAACTACAAAAAGAATTGAACAGCCAGTATAGCAGTAAGAGTAGTTTAAGCTCACAGATAGGGAATCTAACCAAGGAAATATCACAATTGCAGCAGTTCCTTTTAATTGCAAAATCTGGAGGAACTATAATAGATGCAAGTTCTGTTCCTAATAGCTCTTCCGATCCAGCATCCTCGCTTGCGTACTTTAGAAGTAATGCACCATCGGGTTCGTTCGCAGTATTTGCTTTTGGAGCATATACCCATCGTAATGGTATGAGTCAGTGGGGGGCGCTTGCTAGAGCATTGGATGGTGGTCAAACCTACCAGCAAATTCTTTCGGCATATTATCCTGGGAAGGTAATGAAAACAGGGATAGTTACCAACAAGACATCTGGAGTATCAGAGCCAATTATGACTCAAATAACGACTACAACATATGGGACATTAAGTTTCGAGGATGACTACTTACTTAGATTAAACGAAATGCCAGAGAGCTGGGTGCCGTCAGATCCTGCAGGGTATGCCAAGGCAATCAACGCACTTAAAGCCCAGGCCATTGTGGCAAGAACATTTGCAATTAACTATACAAACAATGGGAGATCTAGTATTTGTACGACAGAGTCATGTCAGGTTATAGGGGCAGGTCAAAAAACGGGTCCATGGGCAGATGCGGTTAGAGCGACCAGAGGTGTAGTACTAACTGATTCATCAGGGAAGGTATTTTCAGCACAGTATGCGGCAGTACATGGTGGATGGGGAAATAGTGTAGGATGGGACACAACTACGGGTTCGGGGGATTACTCTAACTGGACCGCAGATGCTTGGGAAAGTATCTCGGGTGTCGGATGGTTCTATAAAACATGGTTTAGAAAAGGATATGCACTGTCTGGAAATGATTGTGGACACAAACCGTGGCTTACTAATATTGAGATGTCAGATATTTTGAATGCTTACCTGCTCTGGGTGAGTAATGGGAAGACGGAAAGTGATCCTAGGATTGTCTCTGTAGATGTGTATAAATGTTGGGGGCAGACGGCAAATCCTTACAGTATGACAGAGCTTAAGAATTTAGTATCTAATCCAGTTACCACGGTGTACAGTGCGGTATCTTCCAATTCAAATGGAACAACCTCCACGATTATGTTTAATACAAATAGGGGAGTTTTGTCTATCTCGGGCGCAGATTTCAAATCTATATACAATATGCGAGCTCCAAGTTATCTGAGTATTCCACAAAGTGGATTCATAAATATAAATGTAGAATATAAGTAATAAACCTTGTCCTGTCGCTTATTCTATGCTATCGTTATCATATAAACATATGCCTACCAAAGTAGAAACAAACAAAATACCAAAGAAATTTAGGAATCTGAAAAGATCATTTATAGAGAACATCGTGTTGGATAATGACCATTCTTTCAAATCTTTTCCTCAAGGATTAAATTTCCACGGTAAGGAGCAGGGAGAGGAGATCGTACTGGTGATCAGATCGCATTGGATAGTATACTTGCCACAGGCTATACTATCTATTTTAGTGCTCTCAATTCCGTGGATTTTGGGTGCTATTTCAACAGATATATTTAAAAGTACTGCTATCTTTTTGGCTTTAGTTATTACCTCCATCTTAATATGTGCCAGTATCATGGTATCTGCATTGCTTAAGTGGTATTACAACGTAAATATAATAACTGATCAAAGAATAATGGATTTAGATTTTCCGAATATAATGTCGCATTCAATGACAGAAGCACAGCTTGAGCACGTTGAAGATGTTACACATAAGCAACTCGGACTCTTGGGCAGCTTCTTTGATGTGGGAACTGTATATGTACAAACCGCAGGTACTTCGCAAAACATAGAATTTCAGAATGTCCCTAGACCAAGAGACGTTCAAGATATATTAATAGATATGTTGGAATCTAAACAAAAAGGAGAAATATAATGAATGACGTAACAAGTATGTTAGACAATCTAGGTAAAAATCCATTAGGAGGACTTGTGGTTAGTGCAGCAAGCCTGCTCAAATTTCCTCTAATTCTAATTCTTTTTGGGAATATACTATTTGCAGCTTTGCTTTTCTTAAGATCTAGAATTCTTTCTGATACTTTTGAATCATCTAGCAACACTTTGATTAAGGTCATTATCTCTACATATCTTATTATCACCATCATAGGTAGTATAATCGCTATACTATTTCTTTTAATTGGATAATTATGAGAATTACTGCTCAACAGTTTGTATCAAATAACAAAGAGAAAGGTACTTTTGTTACCATCTTAAAACACTATTCCGAAGACCCATCAAAGAAAACGGGAAAAGAGGGAGACATCTATTGCTTACTCTCTATATTCGGAAATACATCACTTCCTGCTGAGAGGGTAGGAAAATTCGTATGGGACGGAATACTTGATGGATATACATATTCAATAGGTAAGAGCACGAATGATTCGCTTAAAGAAGGTATAACTGAGGGAGTACGAAAGCTAAAGAGCTTAATGAAGAATGACAAGACGTTGGAAGATTTAGGAGTAAATGTAAACTTTGTTCTAGTAGCTCAGAAGAAAGAGGGCTTGTACATTGGTAACCTAGGGGAAAACGAAGTATTTGTTTTTAAAGGTGGAAAATTCGTAAATATCACGGAAATTTTGGGCAAGAGCAAGGCCAGCACCGCAGGAGTTGCCCTTGAAGAAGGAGATATCCTGATAGCTTCAACCGTTGGGGTTATATCCAAGGCATTAAATGAATTGGAAAAGATTTCTCAATCTGAGTTAGTGATCAATGAGTTGAGGGATATAGGGAAAAACCTACTCGGGAATCAAGGGCTAGTATTCTTTGCATATGAGGATGAAGGTCAGATCAAAGCGCAAAAGCATATTAAAATACCGCAAGTGTTTGTAAGAGAGGAGAAGACTCAAGTAAAAGCAGTAGAGATTACTCAAAGCGAAAATGTCCAAAAACTCCCATTTAAGAAATTGGATATAAAACTACCAAAGGTAAATATAAATCTGGGTGGTTTCGAGAAATTTTTTATTAATGCTAAACTCGTTTTGGGTAATTTAATAAAAGAAGTAGAAAAGCTATTGAAGATAATAGGGGAGAAACTAAAATCCCTCTGGAAAAAGATATCAAATAAGTTAACCGAGTTGTATGGGAATAAACGATGGTATAAAAAAGCGGCTTCTCAAATCTCTGCAGTTAAGATTAATAGGTCAAGTTATACTGGAAAAGGAATTCGAATTGATGGTTACAGAACAAGAGAAACACGTACTAAACGTTTGAGATTTGTATTCCTTGTAATTTGTGTCATAGCCCTCTTGGCATTAGGAATCAACTTTACCATTAAAGCTAGAAGGGCGAGTATTGTACACAATCAGGCAACCCAGATTTTTACAAATGTAGAGAATCTGGTGAAGAGAGCCGAGAACATAGCGACGTCAGATAAAAGCTCTGCGGAAGTTTCAATATACCAAGCCAAACAAGCTCTAAATGAAATTCCAAGTAATATATCTGAAAAGGATATAGCCTTAAAGTCGGGATTCGATAGTAGAATCCTTGCTGTAGAGGATTCGTTGTACAAACGTGTTGGAGTGGCTGATAATGATGGAAAGCTTTCAACCTTTATAGATTCTCGACTATCATTTGGAGACAATTCGAACCCTACAGATATAGAGATATATTCCGATGACTCTGGAAATGAGTATCTTCTAGTAACAGATAAGGGTATAAACGCGGTGTTCAGAGTCTCGATATATGACAAGACTTCCCAAAGACTTACTGATACTGATGGATTAATAAAGGATCCTGAATATGTATCCATGGGTAATAGCGGAGTGTTTGTGTTTGATAACAAGACTGGAGTACTCAAAGCCTCATTTGACGATACCAAAGGACTTAAATCCTTTGTTACATTGTCCGGTCTTGCAAGGGATAATATAAAATCAAAAAATATTGAAGAATTCATAATTCTAGCAGAGGCAGACAATGTATATCTGCTTTCTAAAGATGACAATGCCATACTGAAATCAGTATTCTCTTATGAGAATAGGTATGGACTGTACTATAAGTACATATCAGATGATAGATTCACTAATGCAACCGATATCTTGGCAGATCTGAGTGTATATGTTTTAACTAGCGATGCCCCTCAGTTAATAAGGTATAGCTATGACTATGTGGAACAGAAACAAACTGAGAATCCTCTGACTATAACAGGAGTTGACGGAGATTTAGGAAATCTAACCAAAGGATTTACGAATGTCAGTTTGGAGGATGCACTGTATGTCTTTGATCAGACATCGAGACGATTTATAAACTTTGAAAAGCCACAGGAGGGTGGCGGAAGTGTATTACATCCTAATGAGGTAATACTAAAGGAGCAATATGTTTACAGAGGTTCAAAGAGTGAGACTTGGACAAATGTTAAGGATTTTGTTGTAGATTCTACGGGTTCAGTTATGTATGTGCTTGATGGGTCTGTGATTTGGAAGGTCATGCTATAATAGCAATATGAAAATTGTTAACAAAAAAGCATCTTTTAACTATGAAATATTGGAAACTCTTGAAGCTGGAGTTGTGTTAACTGGTGCTGAAGTAAAATCTATAAAATCTGGTCGTGCCAATATAGGTGACGCCTATGTTAAAGTGATAAATGGAGAACTTTGGCTAGTTAATGCCAATATTCCTAAATATCAATTTACGACGGACAAAAATTACGACGCTGCTCGATCAAAGAAGCTATTGATAAATAGAAATCAGCAAGACAAGTTAGAGAGTAAAATGAAGCAGGGGAATCTTACATTAATCCCTGTTAGTGTATATACTGTTAGAGGAATGATCAAGGTAGAGATTGGGTTGGCGAAGGGTAGAAAATATCATGAAAAGCGTGATAGAGAGAAGGAAAGAGATTTGGATAGAGAATTGCATATTGAAAATAGGAAGTATGTGATATAATATTATAGGACTATGATGAACATTAATACATCTACAAATGAATTTGAACCAGTTAGAACAGAGGTAAATGCTGTTCCTGTTGAATCGCTTCCTTCTGCAGAACATAGTGCTACCGAGACAGGTTCAGTTAATGTCCCCCAAGCATCAGCCTCTCCAATACTAACCGAAAATGTAAAACCAGATGAGGTAAAAGAACCCGAAATAGCAATAAACCAAGCTCAATTTGGTGTTGGTTTCCCATATGTACCCGAAGAAGGTGGAAGTGATATTAGAGTAATGGCAAATAAAGCCAAACTAAACGGTGAAGAACTCCCATTAGCTGTTTAATTCTCTTTGATATATATATCCCTGTGTGATATTCTTTAGACATAAGATTGTCATACTGCCATTATGAATTCGAATGAATTCACATACTCACAAGTAATAGGTCCTGTACCCAATAATGATGATACAGAAATCGAGACTGGATCAAATATAACATATCCCAAAGATACATATACCGACCTATACGGAGACAAAACCATTAACATCCCATGGGGCTGGATTACGTTTGCTTTACTAATCATAGGTGCTTTAGTAGGGGGCTTCTTCTGGATTAAGAAGAAATTGATTCATAAGGACAGGAATGAGAAAGCCAATACGGGAGTTCTCATGGAGGTACGAGTATCTAGAGACAATGAGATCGAAATAGGAGTAGCAGAACAGATGTTTGCAAACCTATACAGTATCGGTGGAAAAGGCGATGGTCTTGCCGAACACTTTACTGTAGGTAATGCTGTAAGTTTCGAGATGGTTGGTTTACCAGGTGAGATTCGCTTCTTTGTACATTGTCCTAAAAAGCTTTCCGATTTAGTTGAGAAACAGATATTAGGCTCATATCAAGATGCTGATGTCACAATTGTCAATGAATACAACATATTTGCACCACACACAGAATCCGCATATGCAAGATTGGTATTAGACGAAGAGCCATATTGCCCATTAAGAGTGGCCGAAAACTTTACAGGAGACCCGTTGGCTAATGTATTAAGCACATTGAGTAAGATATCTGAAAACGAGGGAGTCGTAGTGCAATTGATCGTAACCCCGACATCTCCTCAATGGCAAAAGAATGGTGCAAAATTTGTTCAAAAGGTCGAGAGTAATAACTCAGATCCGGAGAAGAAGAAGATTAGTATATCTCAAGAAAAGTTACAAGGTATAGGGAAGAAGGTCGCAAAACCTGGTTTGGTAGGTGAAATTCGCATTATAACCAGTGCTCCAGATCAAGCTATCGCCAAAATGCACTTGGATAATATCATTGGAGCATTTGATCAGTATAATAACCCCGGGATTAACAAACTCAAGAAGATAAAGGTTGAGAAAAAAGACGAAAAGAAATTTATATATGATGTCATATATAGGAGAGCACCAGAGTACGCGGAATCTGTATTTAATGTTGAAGAGTTGGCTGCTTTGTATCATTTCCCAAATAAGAATGTTGCAACACCTAATATACATTGGTTGTTATCGAGAGAATTCATAGCGGATAACTCAATAAGTTCGGATATTAAATCTAAAGATACGGTTTGGATAGGGAATAATGTATTCAGAGGGAAGAAGAAAATAATTTGTTACAAGCGTGATGATAGGAGAAGACATTCATATATATTGGGTCAAACAGGTACAGGAAAATCTTGGTTGATGAAGCGAATGATATTACAAGATATATATAACGGTGATGGGGTTTGCTTCATAGATCCTCACGGCCAGACGGCAGAGGATATTCTCGACCTGATTCCACCTGAAAGAGCAGAAGACGTTATATATTTCGATGCGGGCGATTTCGAAAGACCATTTGGTCTTAATATCATGGAGTTCTACAATGAGCAGCATAAGCACCAGATCGTTAATAGCTTCATTGCTTTGCTCATAAGGCTATTTGACCCACATAACCAGGGTTATGTAGGTCCAGCTATGCAACAGGCGGTTAGAAACTCTATGTTAACAGCTATGTCAAAAGAAGGTTCTACCTTAATTGAGGTAGTTAGAATGTTACAAGATGAAGAGTGGGTTATGAGCTATTGGCTACCTATGATTAAAGATGAATTGGTTAAGAGGTATTGGACAGACCAGGTGGCTAAGACGGACAAAAAGACGAAGTCTGAATCGCTAACATATTTCATATCAAAGTTCGATAAATTTACAACCAACTTGGCAGTAAGAAACATTATTGGCCAATCCAAATCATCGTTCGACTTTAGAGATGTAATGGATAACCAGAAGATTTTGATTATTAATCTTTCTAAAGGTTCGCTGGGAGATGATAATATGTCTTTCATAGGATTACTTTTAGTCCAAAAGATGTTGGCAGCTGCCCTAAGTAGGGAGAATATGCCGGAGAAGGATAGGAAAGATTTCTTCTTCTATGCTGATGAATTCCAGAACTTTGCTACGGAGGAATTCTCTTCTATATTGTCTGAAGCTAGAAAATATCGATTGGATCTTACAATTGCTCACCAATATATTGGTCAATTACCAGAGGATATTAGAAACGCCGTATTTGGAAATGTTGGTTCATTATTCATTGCTAGGTGTAGCGCTGAAGATGCAAAGTTCTTAGAGACACAATTTGAACCATATATTAAGGCCGGGGATATTGTAAATCAGGGGTTGGGACATTGGTATGTTAAACTGCTGAATGACGGTATATACCCCGCACCATTCTCTTTGGACACCTCATATGGGGCAAGGTATCCGGATAGCGGGTTTAATCTCCCAGAACACAAGGAGGTTTCGGATATTATTAAGAAGTACTCTAGGGCTAAGTATGGTAGGGATGTTGCTGTTATTAATGAGGATATTAGGGTGAGGTCGCAATTGGACAGAAAGCCTGAACCTGCTCCGTCGAATTCTCCTTTCCCACCAATGGGATTCTAGCGTTGCATCTTCTAAAATAGTCCTTATTTTGATAGAATAGGCTACTTTACATGGGAGTATAGCTCAGTTGGTAGAGCGCGGTTCTTATAAAGCCGTGGTCGATGGTCCGATTCCATCTACTCCCATATTCTTTAATCCCGTTAGACTCAATATATTTAAACCTCGTTGTTTCTTAAACATTTTTAACAGCTTCTGCTTCCGCCCTGTAAGCGATACATATGGAAGGGATTCGATAAGAAGTGGAGCAGCATTCTGACGTACCAATATTTCCATATAGTCTTGGTTGGGTATTGAAATATGCGGGGATACATCACTAATTGTATATTCTTCTGGCTGGAAATCGTATTCCCTTAGTACTAGCAGATCCTGGTGGTATATACCATCAAGATCTTCGTTATCACGAAGTACAACGTAAAGCATTGCTACTGCAACGAATGTGCTCTGAGCCGTTTCTACACTAGGAAATAGAGATTCGCATTCTGAGATATCGCACGACATGGGATTATAACTCCTTAAGATTCTTCTGCTCTTCTTTTTGCATCTTAACAAGGTTAAGATACTTTTCAGTGGTAGAAAGTCTCTTGTGCCCAACTAATTTGGAAACAACAACTAAGCTAACACCATTAGCTAAGTGGTGAGCAATGAATGTATTTCTTAAATCATTAACCTTTGCATTCTTAATACCACCTCTTTCAAAAGCCTTATCTATAGCTGTTCTAATATTTCTTACTAACAAAGGTCTCCCATTCTTAGTAACAAACAATGTATCATCCTCAGTCTCAGGTCTCACATCTAAATACTCATCAATAGCTTTCTTAGCTGATTTATTTAGAGGAACTTTTCTGAAAGGATGACTACCAGCTGCTTTAATGTAGAGGTAATCAATCTTCCCATCTTTAGATTTTCTAATATCTTCCAATGAAAGTGCTGCTAATTCGCCAATTCTAATACCAGTTTGAAGTAAAACTTCAACGATAGAGTAGAGTCTAATATCAATTCTACTAACATCTCTCAAAGCTCTGTATTCCATCTCTGTTAAAACTCTAGGAGGTTTAGTCTCAAACTTTGGATGAGCTAACTTCTCGGAAGGATTGTCAGAGATTATAGAGTTGTCTATAAGATATCTGTAGAATGTTCTAGTGCTATTTATCTTTCTTGAAATACTCTTAGGTGTGTAGTTATTGTCTTGTAGAGACTGTTTATACTTCTCTAAGTCTTCAATGCTTGTATCTTCAATTGTTGTGCATCCCTCTTTAGAGAAAAAGTTCAAAAGTTGTTCAATATCCTTAGCATAGGCTATAACAGTTGCTTCAGACCTACCTTTAGATCTTAAATCACCTATAAACTTATTCCTTTTTTCCTCAAAATTTGGATTATTTATTGCTCCCACAGTGTTAAATCATTAATTTATTGATAGGCTCTGTGTCTATAGGGAAATTATATCATTACTAGGGGCAGAGGGCAATAATAAATGTATATGGGCTGGATAATAACTTTCTTAATATTTCTCCCTGTTTTATAATGATTCTATGGACAAGATTTCATATAGATCGAATAGTTTGCCCCGAAGAGAGGAAAAGAAGACTATCGCTCCTGTTGTATTTAGTAATACCTTTGTAAAAATAGGGTTTATTTTGATTTCGGTTTTTCTTCTTTACAATGTTACACACTCTATAGACATTACTATACAAAAGGTAAACATCTTAAAAACAGCACGTTCTGAGGTAGAAACACTCAGGGTTACTAATCTAGTTTTGGCTACACAGCTTCAAAATATGCAATCTCCAGAATATATTGAGGTTGAGGCTAGGGATAGATTAAACTTTTCTAGTAGTAAGGACCTAGTATTTGTTATACCTGATACATTGTTAAGTACTGCTAAGGAGAGGTTAGATTCCATAATTAACGGACAGAAGGTGGAAAGCGAGAAGACGATAATTCAACAATGGGAGGAATTGTTAATTCAGGGTGTGTAATTTCTGGTTTGGAATATGACAAAGTATGTAGTATAATCCCTATTACTGTGTTAACGCGGGGTAGAGCAGTGGCAGCTCGTCAGGCTCATAACCTGAAAGTCGTTGGTTCGAGTCCAACCCCCGCAACCATTTTTATCCCCGATAGTAGCTGTTATAATTATCCCATTAATGTAAAAATATCTTAAAGTTATGAAAATAGCTGTAGTCGGAAGTATGACAGTAGTTGAAAAGATGCTGGAGGTTGAAAAATCACTTGAAGGAATGGGACATGAGGTATTACTTTCAAAATTCGCGTACGAGTATATTAATCTTCCCAAAGAAGAAATAGAAAAGCAGACTGTTTATGATAAAAACAACAATGACGGATTAAAAGAATTATCAGAGTTAATAAAAGGTGTGGATGCTATTTTAGCCCTCAATTACGATAAAAATGGGGTGAAGAATTATATTGGAGGGAACACTTTTCTTGAATTGGGATATGCTTCTATTTTAGGAAAGAAGATTTATTTCGTGAATCCTATTCCAGATATGCTGTATACTTCTGAATTAGAAGCGATGAAGCCTATTATTCTTAATGAAGATCTGTCTAAGATAGGATAATCCATGAGAAAAACAAATTCCAAGTCATTACTCCAAATATAAAGATTATCTCAGGAATAGCACAAGAACCATATCTCAACCTAGTAATACCCACAGCAGCAGAGAGTATAACCGAAATCCCTATACCAATCACACCAACCAATGCATTAGTTTGAGATATTAATATATGTAGCCCAAAACACCAGAGGAGTAGCAATATAAATGCTGCATATGAGAAAAATTCATGTAATTTAGGAAATCTCCGGTTATCAAACACCGCTACCATAGCAGTAAGTATTCCACCAACCAAAGCAGGTAGAACAATCCACATCTGATGTGGTGGTAGGAGATTTTTAGCAATAGCGTATGTAAATGTCACTTCCAATATCCCAAATATGGCTAGTCCAAATGTAAAAAGTCTAGTAGTAAAAGGAAAACCCCCACAATCAGAAAGTGTGTTTTTCTTAACATTGTACTGATTCTTCTTCCAACAGATTCTTAAAATTATTGGAACCACCATGCAACTAATCAATCCAGATATATTAGCAATGAAGTTGAGGGTATCCATGGGTTGGAATTTAAGGTTAATTATGTTAGAATTACGCCAGAAACGACTCTAATACAGCATTTCCTAATAATATGTTAAATATACTAATATGCCATTAACAAATCAACCAGTTAAAGGAATGTACATTATAGAAGAGAATAAAATATATTACATTCTAGATAGACAATTAAAAACACAAGGAAGACAAGGTGGATTGGTAATCATGCGATTACAATCTATGGAAACGGGAAATCAGATTACTAAGACTATTAAATCTGGTGCTAAGGTAGAGCATATTGAACCTGAGACTAAGGAGATGCAATATTTGTATTCTGATGGTAGTGGCTCTTACTTTATGGATTCCGAAACATACGAAACAATATGTATTCCTAAGGACATCATAGGTAATTATGTCAATTTCCTTAAAGAGGGAATGACAACCCTGATCCTTATGTACGAGGGTAAGATCCTAAGTATCAAAGAAGTCGCAACAGTAGTATTAAAAGTTACTGAGACCTCAGATGCGGTTAAGGGTAATACTGCAAACAGTGCTACTAAATTAGCAAAGGTAGAAACGGGGTATGAGCTTCAGGTTCCTATGTTTATTAAAGAGGGAGACGAGATAAAGATTAGTACGGATTCTGGTACATACTCAGGTAAATCTAATTAGTTTTTGATATAATTTTAAAACTTGGTGGAATAGCTCAGAAGGTTAGAGCATAGGATTCATAAACCTAAGGTCGGTGGTTCGATTCCACCTTCCACCATATATGTCAGATTTTTACTATGACTGAACCAAACGAATTACTTAATAGGTGTGAACAGGAAGATATGCAGGCAATGTTTGATCTATTCAAACCTTTTGCTACAACAAAGTATACCAATTTAGGATTGAAAGCCGGATTAGCACTTGGGCGAAGAGATTCAGACGGAACAATATATATTATCTCTGGTGAAGTGAACAAAGATGGCTCTGGAAGCTGGGTGGAACCTATATATCTTGCAGAGTCGACTTTACAAGCTGAATTGTATGGGAATCCTACTCGAAAGAATGAAACAGTAGTGGTTTCTTATGGGGCTAATGGAGAGAGGTATGGTGTTTGTTTGCGTAGCAGTGGTAAAAATGAGACGAAAGATAAAAAAAGAGATTGCAAATTAGTTCGACAGATGGTTCGTTGGGCGAATAGACAGCTGGAATCAGTAGAGGAGTAAGGATTTATTTCTGATGCGACTTATAGTATAATATGCTGTTATTAGCAGATGCTTAGGCATCGTAAATCATAAAGCTCTTTTCATAATCAAAAGAAAGGACATCGGTATGTGTACGATTCTTGATTTGGCAAGTCAGAGCCTAGGAAAAGCGTTCCTAGACTACACCCATATTCTTGGCGGAGGAGAAAAGACGGAGCCCAATTGGGTTTTCAAAATGTACGAGATAGGTGACAGCGGGATGCTCCATTTCAGTTTTCCACATAGAACCAACGAGCATTGGGCATTCCATTGCTACTGTCCAGCAGTCTGGAAAGAGATGTATCCCGATGGCAGTTGTGTCACGATGCACGAAATTCTCAAGAATGCATCTAGGGACACGCAAGATCAGCTGGTTCGGATGAAATCTGATCAGGTTGATCGTCAAATTCCACCATATGTGGGTATCGATGATATCAACACAATCATCGTTCCTATCGGAGTGTGCGGAAGGGTTGATCTTTTGAAGATTCTGGACACGTGGAAAGCTATCCTGAACACACCGTTGCCATTATGAAAGAGAGCTGCCTACAGGCATCAAAAACAAAATGATGCCTGTAGGATTAGCTTAAATAATTCCTGTGGTTATTTATTTCCAATTAGACTTATAGTATAATACGGCTTTGATGTAACACATCATTGCTCGTAACAAAACAACGTTTTCATACGTTGTATCATATTCTTTGAGAGGATTATCATGTCTGATTCATTTCCAAAACCGTTTGGGTCACTAGGGGAGTTGATAACTGACCTCCTTGATGACATCTTAACTTGGGTTAACAAGTTCTTGCAGGACGACCAAGCTAAGTATCGTAGTGGTATTGCAGTGGGATTTAAGAATAAGAAAATGGTACAGATCTATTCTTACAATCTTAACCCGTCTTTGCCCGATTACTGGGATGATGATGTTCAGTACGCAAGCGATGCGGCCTCTGCATGCATTCATGCATTAGAAAGCAGAAAAAGCTATGACGGTGGAGACCTTCTGAATCACCATCCAGTTCATGCGTATGCCACAGTATTTTGCTTTAGGCTTAACTGGAATTCATATATCTCGGTTTCATTTGCTGGATTGCAGAATGATGATTGCCAGAAGATTGCGACTGCAGTACTGAAAGAGTTTTTCAGAACCAAAAGGGTCAAAGAGATCAAAGAATAACGAAACGAGCGAAACCGACAGGTGTATGTAAAATTTACACCTGTCGGTCTAGTTATAAATATAAAAATTCACGATATTTATTTTCCGACAGACTTATAGTATAATACCCGCTAAGATATTGGCGCCCTGCCATTATTGATAGCTCTTCATATCTTTCATAAAAAGGATGGGATAAATGGCATTTGAAGACGTTGTGAAGGAAGTCGTTCAAAAGGCTCTTGCCTGTATAGGTAAGAACCGTGGTGTTATAACCGTGTCAATGCTTGGAGAATCATGCCTGCAAACTAAAACCTGGGTGATAAACCCAGACTTCGCGTTTGTGGATGAGGAGTACTTGTCTAAGCAGATGGAAGGATTCAATCTTGCAATATATCAGACGAATCTCATCTGTGTTTTATCTGTTTTGACGGCAGGCCTTCTCAATGAAATTCATTGTGGCTGTACTGAGCCAGAGATACATGAAAATCCTGACAGCGCAAGTCTTCCCTGCGTGTATTTACATAATTCCAACACAGCAGTTGGAATAATAGTAAGCGGAGAAAATTACGAGTGGCAGGAGGAAATCCTTGCAAAAATGAAAGAATAGAACGAGCGAAAACCGACAGGTGTATGCAAAAATCACCTGTCGGTCTAGTTCAAAATATAAGTAAATATTTCCTTTAGAAAGCCCATCTCTTTTGATATAATCAATATATTAGGAATCAAAGCACCAGATATATATACATATCTAAAACATTCCCAATCTAATTTAGATTAATTACATCAAAATGGATAACACAGAACCAAAGAAAAAAGAAGTAAAGGTAGACATCAGAAAAATGCCAACCGGAAGGAAGCTAAATATTCCAAGTATCATAGTATCTTTAGTATTAACAGCTGCATTGGCGGCCGGATTCTTCTTCATAAGGAATATAGGATCAAAAGGAACAGAGGTATCAATAAGCCAAGTAGTAATCGATATATCAGATGGAAAATATGAAAGTCTTACACTCAAGGATGATACAGTTACTTTGTTAGAAAGAGATTCTAACAACCTTCTTCAAAAGAAATACGCACTCTTACCCAATGGAACAGATTTCTACCAGGTACTTTCCGATGCAGGTATAAATATTAAAGATTTAAAAAATGACTATTACCAGCCAGCAGTAGGAGTATCTTTCAGCGATATCATAAGTATAGTGTTCTTGATAGTAGGAGGAGTTCTCGTCTTCATTATGGTAAAAAACATGCAGGCCTCAGGTGGCAAGATTATGGACTTTGGAGAAAGTAAAGCAAGATTACTCTTCGGTAAAAAGACAGGTACTACATTCAGTGATGTAGCAGGAATTGAAGAGGTAAAAGAAGAACTAACAGAGATAGTAGATTTCCTTAAAAACCCTAAGAAATATCTAGCAGCAGGAGCAAGAATTCCTAAGGGAGTTTTACTTGCAGGTGCACCAGGTACAGGAAAAACATTGTTAGCAAAAGCAGTCGCTGGAGAAGCTGGAGTACCATTCTTCCATACATCTGGATCCGAATTTGAAGAAATGCTTGTTGGAGCTGGAGCTTCCAGAGTACGAGACCTTTTCAAAAAAGCTAAGAATGTCGCCCCATGTATCATCTTCATAGATGAAATCGATGCAGTGGCTAAAAAGAGAGGAACAGTTCTACACTCTGGTGCAGGAGAGCAGACATTAAACCAGATATTGGTAGAGATGGATGGATTAGAAGGAAGAGAGAACGTAATTGTATTGGCAGCAACCAACCGACCAGACGTATTAGATCCTGCAATCTTGAGACCAGGGAGATTTGACAGAATGGTAGTGGTACAAATGCCAGATATGAAAGGAAGAAAAGCAATTTTGGAAGTACATGCTGAGAACAAGAAGTTTGATAATATTGAGGACTTAGAGATCTTGGCTAAGAAAACAGTAGGGTACTCTGGTGCAGATTTAGAAAATCTTCTTAATGAGGCCGCAATTATGGCTGCAAAAGAAGACAGGAAGAAAATAAGTCATGATGATTTAATGGAGTCATACCTTAAAGTAAAGCTTGGAAGAAAGAAAAAGGGTGGCAAGGATGATGACGAGGTAAAGAAGACAGCATATCATGAGGCAGGACATGCTATCGTTGCCAAATTCACAGAAGGATCTGATCCTGTAGAGCAGGTATCCGTAATCTCAAGGGGGATGACTGGTGGAGTAACAGTTTACCTCCCAGAAAAGGATCGAACATTCTTGTACAAGAAGCAGATGCTAGCTTGGTTAAGAACCGGTGTTGCAGGAAGAGCTGCAGAAGAAATTTTTTTAGGCGATATCTCTTCGGGAGCATCAAATGATATTGAACAGATAACAGAGACTGCAAAGAGTATGATTATGGAACTTGGAATGAGTGATAAACTAGGATTAATTAAATATGGAGATAGAGAAGAGACAAAGAACCTTGGATATTCATATGGTGGAGGTAAAGACTACAGCGAGAAGACGGCGCAGATAATAGATGAGGAGATAAAGAGATTAACAGATGAAGCATACGAATATGCCAAGAAGCTTTTGCAAGACAAAAAAGAATATGTAGAGAAATTGGTAGCAGTTTTGTTAGAGAAAGAAGTTGTTACGGGGGATGAGTTTGAAGCACTTTTTGTTAAGTAGTAGAATTTTGACATATGAATATACAAAAAACGTCTAAGGATGTATTTCTTGCCATAGATGCCAATGCCATAGTGCATAGAGCTTTTCATGCATATCCATCTAACTTGCAAACTGAAGATGGTGTTCAAGTAAACGCGGTGTACGGTTTTACTGTAATGCTTTTGGAAGCGCTAAAACAATTCCATCCAGAGTATGTACTCTGTGCATTTGATACCAAAGCTCCAACTTTCAGACATATTGAGTTTGCAGAATACAAAGGCACCAGAAAACCTACAGATCAATCGCTTTTAGATCAATTCCCATTGGTAGAAGAGGTGCTTAAGGCTTTCAATATACCAATCATAAAGCAGGAAGGATTTGAAGCAGATGACATATTGGGAACAATATCAAAAATGGTAGATAGCGGAAAGTGGAAGAATGAGAATTTAGATTTCTATATACTAAGTGGAGATAGAGATCTGCTTCAATTAGTAAAGAACGATATCAGAGTTTGCTTACCATCTGGGAATTTCAAAAACCTAGTACTGTATGACACTGACGAGGTATTCAAATACATGGGAGTATATCCTAACCAAATCATAGATTACAAAGCCATAGTAGGAGATGCATCTGACAATATCCCTGGGATAAAGGGAATAGGGGGAAAAACTGCAGTAGATTTGTTAAAAGAATACGGTGAAATGAATGAAATATACAAAAATATCTCCAAACTCAAACCAAGACTGCAGGTACTCTTTGGAGAGGGTATAGAGCAGGCCGAGATGAGTAGAATGCTAGCTACCATAGAGCAGGATATGCACGTAGATGTCCATCTTGAGGACTGCAGAACAAAGGATTTCGATAGAAGGAATGTGCTAGAAATATTTAAGAGGTTTAGTTTTAGATCACTGATGACCAAATTAGATGACCTGTTTGGTAAAGAAGAGTCTTCAGACTCCCCACAATTAAGCATATTCGGAACCAATTCAAATACCGAAATTTATTGGCAAGGTATTGATGTATTTAAAGAATTAACTGGAAGATCTAAGGAAATAATAATTGGATATATATCCAAAGATGAGTCCTACAATCACGAGCCATTCTATGTTGTCCGATTTAATCTTGTAGGTGGGGGATCTGAAGACTGTCTCTTTAAAGAGATCGATACTCAAATACCACAGGACTGTATCACTACATTTTACAACTGGGAAGAACTCACTGCGCAAAAGCATATTGTTCTTAACTACGACAAATCCTTCGATGTAATGCTTTTTGCTCATACAATTAGCTCTGGGAAAAAGACATTAACATTCAAAGACCTAGCTTTTGACTATGCAGGGAAAGTTTTTGAAGAAAAGCTTTCGCCGCTTCGAATGACAGATATATTGGATGCAATTGTGGAGATAAGGGAGAAGGAGACAAAGAAAGCCAATGAGACCGAGTTGTATGAATACACAAGGAATAGCATAAAGGAATATCTCAAGGTAGATGACGAGTACCTTGTAAATGTGCTTAAAAAAGTCGAGATGCCAGTGGCGGAAATATTGGGAAAGATGGAGAGAAGAGGGATAAAGATTGATGCAGAATATCTTAAAGCATTAGATACCGAAGTTAAGGGAACAATGGATAGACTATCCCAAGAGATCTACGATTCTGTAGGGCATGAGTTTAATATCAATTCTCCAAAGCAGTTGGCGGATGTACTTTTTAATGAGCTTCAGCTACCAGTGGTAGGGAAGCAATCTACAAGAGAGGACGTATTGGAGGGATTGATTGGAGCGCATCCGTGCGTTGAAAAACTTTTGGAATACAGAGAGGTATCAAAGGTATACGGTACATATACAGCTCCGCTATTAGAGATGGCTCAGAATGACTCAAATACATCAATACATACAGACTTCAAACAAACAGGTACCACCTCTGGAAGATTCTCATCTATAAATCCAAATATGCAAAACCTTCCGGCCTCAGGAACATGGTCAGAGAAATTGCGAAAAGCGTTTGTACCTAACGATGGATTCAAATTCGTAGGAATGGACTATGCGCAGATGGAGTTGAGAATAATGGCGGATATGTCTAGAGACGATTTACTAATTAAAGACTTCAAAGATGGATTAGATATTCACAAAGCCACAGCAGCAAGAATATTGGAGAAAGAAGTAGAAGATGTCACAAAAGCAGAGCGAAGTATTGGAAAAACGGTTAACTTTGCGATCCTTTTCGGACAAACATCATTTGGCCTATCCAGATTACTCAAGATAGATGCTCAAAAAGCTACCGAATACATACAGCATTACTTCGAACATTATGTTGGAGTTGAAAACTACATTCGTATACTTGAAAAGGATGCTTACAAGTATGGATATGTTCAGAGTATGCTTGGAACAACCAGAAGAATAGCTGCAGTAAAATCTAAGAATATTACAGCAAGAAGGGCTGCATTAAGAGAGGCTGTTAATATGCCAATACAAGGCTCAGAAGCAGACATTATGAAGCTTGGCATGGTAAAACTTAATGAGTTGATAGAAAAAGAATTTGAGGGAGAAGCATACATACTACTTCAGATACACGACGAATTTGTATTTGAGATCAAAGAAGGTAGGGTGGAGGAGTTCAGAGACAAAGTATGCGCTATCCTAAAAGAGGCCGCATCGCTAGAGACTTCTTTAGATGTTCACGATAGCATAGGAAGCAATTTGTCCGAATTGAAATAAGCGCGTATAATTGTAACAGAGAATAAATTAAGCCCCATGTGGATAACTATATGGCAAATACCCCCAAAAAGGAAAATCATGTGTTGAGTACAATACTAACTCTTGGAGGAATTTTTTTAGGTGTGTTTTTGATAACAAAACTTACACACCAAGAAACATCTACTACCCCATTGAGTAAAGAAAGTCCTGAAAAGAAAAAACAAGGAAAACCTGAAGCCAAAATCGAAAAGGTTGAGGAGAAAATTCTAGGATTAAATGATCGGCAGGTTAGAATACTAAAAGTTGTAAAAGAGAAGGGGATCATAACTCCGAAGGATCTTCAAACTTTAGTTCCAGACGTATCCTCTAGAACACTCAGAAGAGATATGGATGCGCTTGCAAAAGAGAAGTACATATCGCAGAAAGGTAGCACTAAATCAACATTCTACAAATACATAGGGAGGTAATATGGAAAGAGTAACATTCAAAAAAGTATGTGAGGTTTTTCAACAACTTGAAGTAACAGGTTCGAGAAATGAGATGACTGCAATACTCGCAGATTTCTTAAAAACGCTAGATAGTAAAGATGCGCAAATTATTTCTTACCTAGTTCAAGGTAGAGTTGCACCATTTTTTGTTGCTAATGAATTTAACTTTTCTGAAAAGAGTTTGATATCTCTTTTTGACGCATTATGTAAGCTTAAAGGACACAAATTTGATATACAAAAGAAGCGAACTGAGTTAGGAGACATTGGTGATACTGCAGAGTTTCTTTCAAATGAGTTAGGATTTAAGTCTGAGGAAACATCATTGGAAGAGATTTACAACAGATTGTGGGAGATAGTTAAGGCTACGGGAATAGGATCAATAGAGAAGAAGAAGGCATTGGTCATGAGTCTTCTCCAGAGCATGAACCCATTGGAAGCTAAATACCTAAGTAGGACAATATGCGGAGAACTGAGACTAGGGCTGAATTCAAAGACAGTATTGGACGCATTTTCATTTGTATTAAATGGTGACAAAAGTCTAAGAGAAAGACTAGATAGGTCGTACGGTGTAAGTGCTGACCTTGGATATATATGTTCCTTGATTATGAAAGTCAGAGATGGCTCGGATGAAAAAACTTTAGATTTACATATAACCCCAGGTGTACCTGTGCTGTCACGATTGGTTGAAAGAGTAGGGTCATTTGAGGAAGTGATTGAAAGGTTTGGAAATGAATTCTTAGTTCAACCCAAGTTTGATGGATTAAGATGCCAGATTCATAAATTTAAGAAGAGTGATTCAAGGTATGAAGAGAGGATGATCTGGGAAATCTTTGCAGAGAAGCCATCACAGAGCGGTCTTTTTGAATCTAAAACTAAGGAATATGAGGTACGCTTATTCACTAGAAATCTTGAAGATGTTACGGATATGTTCCCAGAAATCGTTGATGCGGCAATGGAATTTAAGCAAGAGTCATTTGTATTGGATTCTGAGGTGTTAGGATGGAACTACAAGGAGAATACATTCTTGAGCTATCAAGAGACCATGCAGAGGAGAAGGAAGTATGGAGTGGAGGGAATGCAGGTTGATATTCCGGTTAAAGCCCAGACCTTTGACCTTCTATACCTGAATGGTGAGGATCTTTCCGAGATTGATACGAATGTAAGAATAAACAAGTTAGAGCAAGAGTTTCTTAATACCCACGGGGGTATAGAAGTATGTAAAACTACCCTTGTGAATGGAATAGAAGACTTGCAACATATATTTGATGAAAATGTTGGAAAGAAGCTTGAAGGGATCATCGTAAAACAGCTAAAAGGACCTTACTACCCTGGTGCTAGAAACTTTGAATGGATTAAATTAAAGAAATCTATGCAAAAAGATCTTGTAGATACTATAGATTTAGTAGCTGTAGGCTTCTACAATGGGTCTGGAAAGCGAAGTAAGCTAGGAGTTGGCGCTATATTGGGTGCGCTATATAATCCTGAGTTAGATATGTATGAGGCTATCTGTAAAGTTGGCACTGGATTTAGTGATGAACAGCTAAAAAGTATAGGGGAAGGCTTCAAAGAAGACATCGTAAACAAGAAACCAAAGAATGTAGAAGTGAATGATATTCTTACTCCAGATGTATGGGTTGATCCTAAGATTGTATTTTCTGTAGAAGCAGATGAAATTACACAGAATATTAAGGCGGATTTAAATATAGGTGGTGGGCTTTCTTTGAGGTTCCCAAGGCTCGTAGAATGGAGTAGGGACAAGACTTCTGAAGAGGCTACTACTATTGATGAACTTAAACGGTTATATATAGTACAAAAAGGTAAGAAATAGTACTTGCATATCTACTTTTCGTGTGTTAGAATCCTTTCACGAGTTTGGGATACTAAAGGAGATACGGGAATCCTCTTAGAGAATAGCTCTAACGAATACCTGCAGTTCGTGAAATATTTTTATCTTCGTATTGTTACCACATTCAGCTCCTTAAAAGTTGAAGAGTGATAGGAAGTCTAAAACAATTAGGCTTTTTAAATATCGTGTGATTTGGTCACACAATTCATTTAGTCAAAAAAAATCAAATCCAACAATCGCTGGTTGGTCTTTTTGCTTTAAGCAAATTGCAAAGTCAAGCGTTTTTCAATGAGAGTTTGATCATAGCTCAGAATGAACGTTGGCTGTGTGCCTAAGGTATGCAAATCGAACGATCCCTTTGAGATTTCTGAAACTTCGGTTGATGATTTCTCGCCTGGGATAG
>Ga0209373_10000370_pt1 | contig 78365 bp, 81 predicted proteins | sample Higcelweek5metaG_FD_187173 | JGI IMG/M metagenome (GOLD analysis project Ga0209373, IMG submission 187173) | Freshwater pond sediment microbial communities from the University of Edinburgh, under environmental carbon perturbations - High... | ecosystem: Environmental > Aquatic > Freshwater >...
AACCCGTAAATCTATTTGCTTCTCTAAATCACAAGAAATGCATGATATTGTTATCGGGTTGGTTATAAATATTTTAGAATTTGGTTGGATGGTCGATTTGTTCCAACAACAGCTGTGATACATAACCAAAAAATGGAATCAGAAAAAATTATCTTTAAGTAGAGGTTAAAAGGCTGTTCTCCCATAGTAGAACGTACCATAAGTTCACGTTGAAATAATGTCAAAAAATAAAAGCTCAAAAAACAAATTATTAGAGTTATTAAGCACCAAATACCTAAAATAGTTCGTTTCATATTTTTAAGAATATCGTAGCTATCTTTATTGGGAAATTTACCTCCGTATAAACTAATAAGATCCTGTTTCATTTTTACCATATCATCATAATCACCTAATAATTGAAAAAACGAAGGCTCGTTTTCTAATAACTTATCAGAAACATCCATGAAATCGTAAAAATTCACAGTAGTATTTCCAGAAAAAATACTTTTATACTTGCCAGATTTTATTGAATATTCTGAACTTAATATTTGTTTTACTATATCATCACAATAAATATTAACTTCACAAGTAAACATATTTTTTACTTTAATGTCTTGAACAAAAATAGAAACGTTGTGAGATTTGGCTGTATTTTGAATATCGGACAACATTTCTCTAGCTTTATAACAATCCTGTAAACAAAATGAAGTTTGATAAAATTTTGAGTTTTGTCCCACGTATGATTGGTATAGTTCTCCAGGGATAATCAATGCTATTAAAATTAATATAGAAAATATAATATATTTTATTTTTGTCATTTTATACTCCTAATTTAACTCTATAGGCAATGAAGTCCACATTTTTTTTGTTTTTTGGTATAAAAGACTGATTTCGGTTTTGGCATTGTCTAGTATTTGCTGATCTTCTTCAGTTAACTCTTCGATACAATTCATCTTTGAATCTAGCATGAAATTATAGGATTTTAATACCTTTTTATCATCTTGTCTTATCCCAACAGTAACACCATAATCATATTTACCATTTATTTTTGGCCAGATAATCATACTGTAAGTATATTCATCCAAATGATTTCCGTTTTTATCTATTCTTCTAATATTTGTTACTGATAAATTTCCAGTAAAACTTAAGTAATGTGGACTTGAAACACCAAAAACATGTTCTTTGTCGTTATATTGCCAAGACTTCTTTTGCTCGTCATAACCAACAGCGTCTTTAAAAGATTTGTATTTAAAGTGCGAAAAAAGAAACCAAACTAAATTAAAGGTTAAAATCAAACTGACAAAACAAATCAAAATTTTAAATTTTATTTTCATGAAAATACTCCCTATAAAGTTTTATAAAAATCCGATGTGATACACACCGGATTTTTATATAAATAATTAATTGAAGTTTATATTTAACCTATATTTACATATGCGGTGTAACAAACATAATCTCCAACATGAACAATATCAACTTTTCCAGTATTAAATCCACCTTAAGAAGTACTGGTCTCCTCATAATACCAATCATTTTCTACAGAAGCTTTATGTTTCCAACCAGTAGGAGCCCAACATTTTGTTACATAGTCTTCATCTGTCCACCATGTATCAAAACCGATACTTAAAGATGCTTCAATTGTAGTATCAGAATCAATCACAATATCCAAAACTATTGGTGTTTCCCAGCTACTGTTGAATGTTTTTCCTTCTGCCGAAGCTGTTGTTGAATTAGAAACCACGGTTGCACTTGCTGGAATAATGCCTACTAAGCCTGTAAGCATAGCTAGAGTTGCACTTGCAACTGCTATTTTTTGAACTAATTTTTTCATTTTGTAATAACCGTCCTTAATTTAAATTTTTTGTAACGTTACTACAATATTTTACTACAATTCTTTTTTTTGTCAATATTTTTTTGTTAAAAAATTATTTTTATATAATATCACAAAATTACCTATAAAATCAAAGAAACAATATGAATTATTCCTATATTATACAATATATATTATATAAAGTCAATTTAAAATTTCAACTTGTAATAATTTTTTATTTATGATATAATAGCATAGGAATTTGAAAAATCATATTTTATGGAGGTTTTGAGCTTGCCTGAAGAGAACTTGGATTTTTATATTGAAGCAAATAAAGAACTTATTGAGAATAGTGATAGTCCATGGTTGGCACATGTTCATAATTTTGGATGTCAATTGAATTTTTCAGATGGTGAAAAAATAAAAGGACTGTTATTGCAAATGGGATTTGGATTAACAGAACGTATAGATGATGCAAAAATAGTTATTTTCAATACTTGTGCGGTAAGAGAAACAGCAGAAGAAAAGGTATTTGGAAATATAGGTGTTTTAAAAAAAATTAAAGAAGATAAAAAGGACTTAATTATAGGTATATGTGGTTGTATGACGGAACAAGACCACGTTGTTGAAAGAATAAAAAAATCATATCCTTGTGTAGATTTAATTTTTGGAACTACTGGTATTTCAAAATTCCCTAAACTTTTAAATGATGTCTTAAAAGGACATAAAAAAGTTTATGAAGTGGGAATAGAGGAAAAAGTAGAAGAGGATTTATACCAGGAAAGAGATAGCACGTTTAAGGCTTCAGTGCCTATAATGTATGGTTGTAATAATTTCTGTACATATTGTATAGTACCGTATGTTAGAGGAAGAGAAAGAAGCAGACCATTAGAAAATATAATAAATGAAATTAAGGATTTAGCTTTGAAAGGCTATAAAGAAATAATGCTTTTAGGTCAAAATGTAAATTCATATGGAAATGACTTAGAAAATAGCATTGGTTTTTCTGGACTTTTAAAAGAAATAGATAAAATACAGGGTGATTTTATTATAAGGTTTATGTCATCTCATCCTAAAGATGTAGACGAGGAACTCATAGATACTATAATAAATAGTGATAAAATAACAAAGCATCTTCATTTTCCTGTTCAAAGTGGTAGCAACAAAATTTTAAAAGAAATGAATAGAAAATATACGGTTGAACAGTATATGAAAATAGTGAATTATGCAAGAGAAAAAAAATCGGATTTTGCTTTTTCAACAGATATAATTGTAGGTTTTCCAAATGAAACAGAAGAGGATTTTGAAGCTACATTAAATCTCATTAAAAAAATAAAATTTGACAATATATATACATTTATTTATTCAAAAAGAAGCGGTACAAAAGCTGCTCTTATAGAAGATAAAACACCATATGAAGAAAAACAAAAAAGAATAAATAGACTTTTAAAAATTCAACGTGAGATAAGCACTGAAAATAATTCGAGATTTATAGGAAAAACATTAACAGTTCTTGTTGATGGCCCTAGTAAAAAAAATGATAATTATTATGTGGGAAAAAATAATGAGTTTATAATTGTTGAATTTAAATCTGATAATGACCTAACTGGAAAATTTGTTGAAGTTAAAATTAATGAAGCAAGAAATTGGGCAGTTTTAGGTGAATTAATATAATTTATGGAGGTTAAAAAAATGGATATTATTCAAGCTACAAGGGATTTGGGGAAATTAATACAACAAGACGAAAGATTTTCTGCTTATCATCAAGCAAAATTAAACAATGATAATGATGAAGTGCTTCAAAAACTAATAGGTGATTTTAATGTAAATCGTCTTGAATTAAATAATGAAATGTCAAAAGAAGACAAGGATGCAGAAAAACTAAAGGATTTAGATGAAAAAATCAAAAAAATGTATAATGAAATAATGCAAAACCCTAGCATGAAAGCTTTTGATAAAGCTAAAAATGATATGGATGAAATGTTATCACAAATAAACAACATCATTACAATGAGTGCAAATGGAGAAAACCCAGAAACATGTTCAGCAGCTTCTGATTGTGGTGGAAGTTGTTCTTCATGCAGTGGTTGCCATTAATATAAAATTAATCAGTATGTTATTTGCTAAATAGCAGTATTGAATTTGCTGAAATTTCTGTATATCAATTTTGATTGTATACAGAAATTTGTGCATTTACATTTAAAAAATAGTAAGAGTTAATAATATTCAGCTATTAAAGGTAAAGTTTAGGGTTTGCAAGGGTTTCGACTCTGCGGAGTCGACCGGACTTTCCGGTCGACCTGGACCTTCGGCAAAACATCTCAGCCTTATATATGGCTGAATATTAACAAGTAAGGAGATAATCAAATGCAAATTGAAAAAATCGATAAAAGTAATTTATCACCAATGATGAATCAATATTGTAACATTAAAGAAAATTATAAAGATCATATATTGTTTTTTCGACTAGGTGATTTTTATGAGATGTTTTTCGATGATGCAATAACAGTTTCAAGAACTTTAGAATTAACTTTAACTGGGAAAGATTGCGGACTATCTGAAAGAGCACCTATGTGTGGAATACCATATCATAGTAGTGAGGTTTATATAAAAAAGTTGGTTGATTTGGGATATAAGGTTGCTATATGTGAGCAATTGACAAATCCTTCTGAGTCTAAGGGGATAGTTCAAAGAGATGTGGTTAAAATCGTAACCCCAGGAACGTTAATAGAAAGTAGTATGTTAGATGATTCTTCAAACAATTATTTATGTTGTGCATATTTAAAAGAAAAAACTTGTTCTTTATGTTTTGCAGATATTTCTACAGCAGAAGTAATAGTATTGACCTGTGCGGGTAAGGAATTTGAACAAGATGTTATAAATGAACTGTCCAGATATAATCCGGCAGAAATTATTTTTAACTCTGACTTTTTGACTTTAAAAAGGGTAACTGACTTTATAAAAATTAGATTAAATTGTTCAGTTACATTGAGAGATGATATATGCTTTAATAAAGAATTTAAATCAGATATAGTTTATAAGCAGTTTTCTGTAAATTCATTTGAGGAATTAGATGTATTTGAGGAGAATCATATATCAAGTATTTGTTGTTTATTTGATTATATATCAGAAACTCAAAAGTTAATAGTAAATAGATTTACAGCTATAAAAGTACAGTCTGAAAATCTATTTATGGGTTTGGATTTAACGGCAAGGAGAAATTTAGAGTTAACAGAAACACTCAGAAATAAAGAAAAACGAGGTTCTTTGTTATGGGTTTTAGATAGCACAAAGACATCTATGGGAAAAAGATTGCTTAAGTCCTATATAGAACAACCCCTTTTAAGTCCTGTAAAAATAATGGATAGACTGTATGCAGTTGAAAGTTTGATAGGTGATTCTATTGCTTTGATGGAATTAACAGATTTGCTCAACAACGTATACGATATAGAAAGATTAATGACTAGGATTATGTATAAAACTGCAACGCCTAGAGACTTAAAATCTTTGTCTATAACTTCAAAACAACTTCCATTCATAAAAGAACAGTTGGATAAATTATCAAATTCAAGATTGATAAAAAAACTGGATGAAAATATATTTACACTTGAAGAAATAAATAAAATAATAGAAGATTCAATTATTGATGAGCCACCTGTATCCGTTAAAGATGGCGGTGTAATAAAAGATGGTTTCAACTCAAAATTAGATGAGTTGCGAAATATTATTACAAATGGAAATGAAATAATTGAAGCGATAGAGTTAAAGGAAAAAGAAAAAACTGGAATCAAAGGGCTGAAAATAGGCTATAACAGAATTTTTGGTTACTATATAGAAGTAACTCGTTCTTATTATAATTTAGTACCTGACTCATATATACGTAAACAAACGCTTGCAAATTGCGAAAGGTTCATTACACAGGAATTAAAAGATGCTGAAAATACCATTTTAGGCGCAAAAGATAAGGCTTTGGTTTTGGAAAATGAAATTTATAATGAGGTAAGAGATTATATAGCTACAAAAGTTGAAATAGTTCAAAAAACAGCTTCATCAATTGCAAATATAGATGTTTTGTGTTCTTTTGCAAATGTATCTATTAAAAATCAATACACCAAACCAGACATTATTATGGATGGAAGCATAAATGTAAAAGATGGAAGGCACCCAGTAGTTGAACTAATGCTTGAAAATGAAGTGTTTGTTCCAAACGATATATATTTAGATATTAAATACAATAAAATGTCAATAATAACAGGACCCAATATGTCAGGTAAATCAACGTATATGAGACAAACAGCACTAATAGTTTTAATGGCTCAAATAGGTTGCTTTGTACCAGCAAAACATGCCAGTATATCTATAGTTGATAAAATATTTACTAGGGTTGGAGCATCAGATGATTTAACTGCTGGACAGAGTACATTTATGGTAGAGATGAGCGAAGTAGCGGATATATTAAAAAATGCAACAAATCAAAGCTTGGTTATTTTAGATGAAGTGGGCAGAGGAACTTCTACTTTTGATGGAATAAGCATCGCTAGGGCTGTTGCGGAACATGTTTGTTTGTCAAAAAAATTAGGCTGTAAGACCTTATTTGCTACACATTATCACGAATTAATTGAACTTGAAAATACAATAGAAGGTATAAAAAATTATAGTGTTGCTGTAAAAAAGAAAGGCTCGGATATAAAATTTTTAAGAAAAATTGTTTCTGGTGGTGTAGACGATAGTTATGGAATAGAAGTTGCAAAACTTGCAGGGGTTCCACATAAAGTAATAGATAGAGCAAGAAATTTACTAGAAGAAATGGAGTTAAATTCTCAAAAAAATCATAATTTTAAGGAAAATGAACAAATTTCTTTCACAACTTTAAATAGAGAAAAAGTAGTAGATAGGTTAACTAAAACAAATATAGATGAATTAAGTGATGTTGAGTGTAGAGAATTTTTACAGGAACTGATAAAAATGCTCTAATTAGCGGAGGATAAAATGGCGGAAATAAAACTTTTAAGTAAGGAAATAGCCGAATTAATTGCAGCAGGAGAAGTAATAGAGCGTCCTTCTTCCGTTATAAAAGAATTGGTTGAAAACTCTATAGATTCAGGGGCGACACATATAACAGTAGAGATAAAAAACGGTGGTTCTACTTATATGAGAATTGTTGATGATGGATGTGGAATAAAGTTTGAAAGCGTAAAAGTTGCTTTTTTAAGACATGCAACAAGTAAAATCAATACAAAAGAAGATTTAAATAATATAATCTCACTTGGATTTAGAGGAGAGGCATTGGCATCTGTTTGTGCTGTTTCAAGAGTAGAGGTTTTAACAAAAAGGCTTGAAGATGAAATGGGCGCACATTACATAATAGAAGGTGCGGAAGAAAAATTACATGAAAAAACAGGCTGTCCAAATGGAACAACTTTAATTATAAGAGATTTGTTTTATAACGTTCCTGCGAGGCGTAAATTTTTGAAAAAAGATGTTTCTGAAGCAAATATGATAAGTTCCATAGTAAACAAACTGGCATTATCACACCCTGAAATATCTGTTAAAATGATTAGGGACAATAAACTAGAGTTTAATACACCAGGCGATGGAAAACTTTATTCGGCGATTTTCTCGCTTTTTGGTAAAACATTTGCACATGATTTAGTAGAAGTGGATTATGAGCAGGACGGAATAAAAGTACATGGTTTTTGTGTTAAACCTTTGTATGCTAAGTCAAATAGAAGTTTTCAAAATTTCTTTATAAATGATAGATATGTAAAATCAATGACTTGCACTGTCGCAATTGAAGAAGCATACCAAGGTTCTATTATGACTGGTAAATTTCCGGCTTGTATTTTAAAAATAGAAATTCCACCTTCAATAGTGGATGTAAATGCACATCCGGCAAAAACAGAAGTAAGATTTTCAGATGAAAAAATTATATTTAATTGTATATACTTTGCTATAAAAACCGCTTTGATGAAAGCAGGGCTAATATATGATTTTCAAATAAATAAAGAGACTAAATCAAACAACATAAATATTATTGAAGAAGAACCAAAAAAAGAACATATACAAATGCAAATTGAAACATTTACTGATATTGAAAAAGAAAAAGATAATTCAAAAGGTTTTATTTTCAGTAGTAAAACAGAGCCTAATTTATATAAGGAAGAAATAAAAAAAAGTGTCAGTCCAATTATAGATATTTTAGATGATGAAGAAGAAATAAAAGAGGCTGAAAACATAATTTACAAAGAAAAAAATACAATTGAAACAAGTGTTCATATTACTGAACAAGTTGAAATCAAAGAAAATTTAATTGAAAAAGAAGAAAAAACAGAGCTAAACGTGGTAAATGTTATTTCGGAAGAAAAAAAATCAGTTGGAACAGAAAATTTAAATGTAATAAAAAATGAAGAAAATATTCGCTATATAGGAGAGCTTTTTAAAGGCTATATATTGCTTGAAATAGATGAAAAGCTTGTTGTTATGGATAAGCATGCGGCACATGAAAAAATCATTTATGAAAAATTAAAATCTAAAAATGATATAGCTGTTCAAGGATTGATTATTCCATCAGAAATGATGCTTTCTCTGGAAGAAATAGATGCTTTACAAAACAACATGGAAACATTGTTGAAAATGGGTTTTACAATAGAATTTCCAAAGCAACATTATGTTTCTGTAACCTCAGTACCTGCTTTTTTTTCGGATTTAAATATAGATGAAATTATATCTGAAATATCCCAAAACTTAAGATTAAATAAAATAAAGCCAAACTCAGATATATTTGATGATATGTTGCATTCTCTTGCATGTAAAGCGGCAATAAAAATAAATGACAATAATTCAGCAAGGGAACTAGAGTTTTTGGCTCGACAAGTTTGGGCAGATGAAAATATAAGACATTGCCCTCATGGAAGACCTATCATTTTTACTTTGACAAAAAAAGAAATAGAAAAGCAATTTAAAAGGAGTTAGTTTATGGGTTATAAACCTTTGGTTTTAATAGTTGCTGGCCCTACAGCATCAGGTAAAACTGGGCTAGGAGTGGAGTTGGCTTTAAAATATAATGGTGAAGTTATTTCAGCGGATTCCATGCAAATTTATAAAGGAATGGATATATTAACTGCTAAACCTACAAAAGATGAAATGAAAGGGATACCACATCATTTAATTGGATTTTTAAATTTAGAAGAAAGTTTTTCAGTTGCGGATTATCTTGACTTAGCAAAAAATAAAATAAATGAAGTGATTTCTAAAGGAAAGCAACCTATAGTAGTAGGCGGAACTGGTTTGTATATTTCCTCTTTAATGGATAATGTTCTTTTTGAAGAAGTAAAAGCAGATTTTGAAATAAGAAATAAATTAATTAAAGAAGCTTCAATGTTCGGTAATGATTATTTACTTGAAAAACTACGGTTTTTTGATCCTGAAACAGCAAAAACTTTACACTGTTCAAATCTACATAGGATAATTCGTGCCATAGAAGTACATGAGATAACTGGGAAAAAAATAAGTGAGCTAAAATTAGAAAGCAAAAAAATCGAAAGTCCGTATGATTTCATCACTTTTGGAGTTAATTATGTAGACAGAGGTTTGTTGTACGAAAAAATCAATAAAAGAGTAGATGTAATGATGGAAAGAGGACTCTTAGAAGAAACTTACTCAATATATACAAATGAAAATCTCCAAACAGCATTTCAGGCTATAGGATATAAAGAGTTTATACCCTATTTTAAAAATGAAAAAACTTTATCTGATTGCATAGAAAAAGTCAAAATGGAAAGCAGAAGATATGCAAAAAGGCAACTGACATGGTTTAGAAGAGATGCAAGAGTTAATTGGATGGAAAAAGAAATTGAGGATGAAGAAAATAAAATTCTAAAAAAATGTGAAAAAATTATAGCAAATTATAAAATTGTATGATATAATATTAAAGTATACACAAAAATTATATAAAAAATAATAATTACATACCTTTTAAGGTAGATGGGAGTTTATTTATGAATAAATCAATAAATTTACAAGACGTATTTTTAAATCAAGCAAGAAAAGAGAAAATTCCAATAACTATATATTTGACAAATGGATTTCAATTTAAAGGAATGGTAAGAGGATTTGATAACTATATAGTTATTTTAGATTGTGAAGGAAGGCAAAATATGGTTTATAAACATGCTATTTCTACAATTATTCCTTTAAAGCATATATCGATTTTGGATAACGCAAATCCAGCTGAAGAAAAGGGCGAATAATGAATACATTTACTGCTAAACTATTGATAGCTATTCTTGTAACTTTTATGAGTATAACAATTGTCAATGTCATTTTACATATGTTTAAAGATAACTATAAGACTGAAACAGCCACAGCTTTTTCAACTTCAAATACAGTTAATTTTAAAGGTGTATATATAAGAGATGAACAGATTGTTGAATATGATGGTAAAGGTGTTATAAGTTATGCTGTTCCAGATGGCGGTAAATTAGCGAAAGGTTCAGTCGTTGCAAATGTTTATGAAAGCGAAGAACAAATAGAAACTAAAAAAAAGATTGAATCTTTAAAATCAGAACTTGGAATTCTGGAAAAAATACAAAATCCTGGAACAGCTGACGTTGCGATTCCTTCATATTTGTCAAATCTAATTTCTGAAAAATATAAATCTATAGTTTATGTTAAGGAAAAAAAAGACTATGTGCAATTAAAAAAAGAAAAAGAAGAGCTTTTGATTTACTTAAGTACAATGCAAATAATAACAAAAGAATCAAAAGATTTTTCTGATAGAATTGCAAGTATTGAGGCGGAAATTGCACAACTAGAAATGATAAAAGAAGAGCCTATAAATGAAATAAAAGTATCTGAAGCATCCTATTTTGTTAGCTATGCAGATGGGTATGAAGATATATTTAAAAAAAGCCTAATAGATGAACTTAAAGTTGAAGATATACGAAATGTACAAGATGACTTTAGTAAAATAGGTGAAAATAGTAAAATAATAGGTAAAATAATAAAAGATTATGAGTGGTATATTGCAGGAATTATAAATAATTCAGACAAATTATTTAAGCAAAATGATATCGTTAAATTAAATATTGAAACAGCGGAGAAACCGGTAACTGCTTCTATTTATGAAGTAAAAGAAACCCAAAATGAATCTGAAAGTTTAATAATATTAAAATGTAGCAACTTGACATATGATTTAGTTCAACACAGAGTGGAAAATATACAAATAATCCCCAAAGATACTTACGAAGGGATAAAAATCCCTAGAAAAGCAATTCAATTCAAAAACTTCTCTGAAATAGAAGAGGATACTGAAGGAAATGAAGTGGAAGTAACAAAAGAAGTAAAGGGAGTATATGTTAAACTTGGTGAAAATATTTTATTTAAAAAATTGGATATAATTTTTGAAGGTGATGACTTTGTTATATCTAAACCTAATATAACAGGAAGTTACGTTGAACTGTATGATGATGTAATTGTAGAGGGTGTTGGTTATAATGAAAACTAGTTTTAATTATATTGACGAAAATTTAAAAAGAATTTACTATAACATTGAGGAAGCCAAAGTAAAGTATAATCGTCAAAAAGATAATATAGACTTAATGGCAGTTACAAAAACAATTGCTCCTGAAGCTATTAATTATGCGGTTTCAAAAGGGATAAGCATATTAGGTGAAAATAGAGTACAAGAATATTTGTTGAAAAAGGATTTTTACAACAAATCTTCAAAAGTTCACTTTATAGGCCAATTACAGACAAATAAAATCAAATATATCATAAATGAAGTTGAATTGATTCAATCTGTAGATAGTTTGAAATTAGCTGTAGAAATAGATAAATTTGCAAAAAAAATAGATAAAATTCAAGAAATACTCATAGAAGTAAACATTGCAGGTGAATCAACAAAAGGTGGAATATTAGCAAATGAATTAGAGCTTTTTCTTTATGAAATAGTCAAATTGACTAATTTAAAAGTTGTGGGACTTATGACAATACCACCAGTCGCTTCTTCCGAAGAATTTTTATATAAAATGCAAAAATTATATATTGACATTTCACACAAAAACATAGATAATATAAATATGAGTGTATTATCTATGGGAATGTCTGGCGATTATGTTGAGGCAATTAAACATGGATCAAATATGATAAGAATAGGTAGTGCATTGTTTGGTGCAAGAGTTTACTAAAATGTTAATTTGATTTTATTTTAATTATTTTTAATGTTTTACGCACGAAACTTTAAAAATTAAATATTTTATTAGTGCGAGGAAAGGAAGAATATTAGATGAAGCTTTTAGATAGCATTAAAGATTTCTTTTTACCCGTAGATCAAGAAGAAGAATATCAACCAGAGCCAGTTCAAGAGCCAACACCACAAATAAATGATTTTATAGAAACACCAGATGAAAAGAGGAATAAAGTGGTGAATATACAGGCTACAGCACAGCTACAAGTTGTTTTAGTTAAACCTGAGGTTTTTACAGATGCAAAACAAATAGCAGATCATTTAATTGCAAAGAAAACTGTTGTTTTAAATCTTGAAACTGCATCAGCAGACAACAAGAGAAGAATAATAGACTTTCTAGTTGGTGTTGCATATGCAAATGGTGGTAGCTTAAAACCAGTTGCAAATTTAACCTATATAATAACTCCATATAACGTTGGATTTATTGGTGAAGATTTGGTAGGCGAGCTTGAAAACAACGGGGTAATAGTATAGTTTCATGTTAATACGATATGATGAGGAATTATTATTTTCAAAAATAGAAGATATGATTTGTAGAGCACAGAAGACTTATCTGCCTCAGTATTCTTTTTTTTGTGATGAAAGGGAAGTAGAACTGATTACATCTTTCTTAAAAAACAAAAAAGGTTTTAACTATTTATTTTGGGGTGGGTATGAGGACGCTAGAAGGAAAATTCTATGCGTCCATAGTGAATTATATAGTATTCAAACAGAAGATTTTCCTATTAATTGTATTGGTTTTAAATATAGAAAATCAGAAATTCTTACACATAGAGATTTTCTAGGCACGCTAATGGCTGTGCAAATAAAACGAAACTGTATTGGTGATATTGTTGTAAATCAAGGATATACTCTAGTTTTAGCTTATAAAACTATTTCAGATTGTGTAATGTCTGAAATTTCAAAAGTAAAGAATTGTGGAGTTCAGCTTGATTATGATACAAAAACTACCATTGTTAACGATCAACAATATCAGTTAATAAAAGGTTCTGTTGCATCTTTAAGAATAGATTCAATACTTACATTGATTACAGGGAAAAGCCGTGAAAAAACAAGTGAATTAATTAGAAAAATAGGTGTCGAAATAAATCATATACCAGTTTTTGATGTATCCTCCAACATTAAACAAGGAGATGTGTTTACATTAAGAGGTTATGGTAAATTTTTCTTAGAAAGCTTAGAGGGCACATCAAAAAAAGGTAGATTACATATTAATATAAAAAAATATTTGTAAGAGGTGACTTGATTTGATTAATGCAAAAGATATAAGTAGTCAAAGATTTGAAAAAGCTGCTTTTGGTTATAAACAGGAAGATGTAGATGAATATTTAAACGAAATAGCATCCGAATACTCTAAACTACAAAAAGAAAATGAAGAAATAAACAAAAAACTTCAAATACTTGCAGATAAAGTAAGAGAATATCGTCAAGATGAGGAAGCGGTTAAAGATGCACTTCTTATGGCACAAAAAGAAGGCCATAGGGCTATTACAGATGCTAAAATTAAAGCTGATGAAATTTTAAATAGAGCGAAAATTGAAGCAGAAAAAATAATCAATGATTCAACTATTGATTCTAAAAATGCAAGAGAAGAAATCATTATGCAACTTAAAGCAGAACAAAAAAATCTTTTAAAGGTTCAAAAATATGCTTCTGATTTCAAAAAAGATTTATTTGACATGTATAAAGATCATTTAGAAATAATTTCATCTATGCCAGAATTAGAAGATGATGAAGATTATGAAGATGAAGATTATGAAGAAGAAAATTCAACGCCAGAAATAGTTAAGCCACAAGTTGTTGAACAAAAGCCAGCAGAAAAAAGAGAAGAGACTTCAAAAATTGAAATTAAACCAGATCCTTTTAGAACTCAATCAATACCAGCAATAAAGCCTAATATTGGTGAATTAAAATTTGGTCAACAAAATAAAAATTAATGCACTTTTTGTATATTTAAAGGTGATAAACATCCTGTGTTTTAAAGAATAAATAGGATGCAATGGTTAAACTTATTTTTGATTAATCAACTTGTCATTTTATTTTAAATGGCAAGTTGATTGTCTATAAAATGGGTTAGTTACTATTCAGCTACACGTGTAAAACGGTTACTATTCAGCCACTAAAGGTAAAGTTTACATTTTTGTAGGGGTTTCAACTCTGCGGATTCGATCGTGCTTTTCGGTCGCCCTGTACCTTCGCTAAAATATCTCTGCCTTATACATATGGCTGAATATTAACTATAACTTCTGTATTTAAATTAGAAAGGATGTATGTTTTGCTAATTATCTGTTTTATTATAATAGCATTTATAGTTCTTAGTGACCGATTGATAAAGATTTGGGCTATAGAAAATTTAATTGAAAATTCAATTTCTATATCAAAAGATTTTATCAAGATAGGTAAGTTAAGGATTTTAGATTTAACTTACGTTGAAAATGATGGAGCCGTTTTTGGTAGCTTTAGTGGTATGAAATGGCTTTTGTTAGGCGTGTCTTCTATTTTAATAGTTGCATGCATGATTATATTACTTAAAAATATAAAAAATTCAAAATTGTTTCTCATAAGTTTATCATTTATAATAGGTGGGGGAATAGGAAATTTAATTGATAGATTTTCAAAAGGATATGTTGTAGATTATTTGGAAGTAAAGTTGTTTAAATTTGCTGTTTTTAATCTGGCAGATAGTTTTGTAGTCGTTGGTTCAATTTTGCTTTTTATTTTCATGATTTTCTTTGATAAAAAAAATGATGAAACTAAAAAAAGTTCAGCAGAGGTTTAAAGTGGAAGAAATTATATACAAAGTTAAAACCGAAGATTTAGACAAACGTATTGATAAACTTATAAATGAGTTAGATATTTCGTTATCGAGATCTTTAATTCAAAAAATGATTTTAAATTCTGATATTACGGTAAATGGTAAAAACATCAATAAAAGCTATAAAATAAGTAAAAATGATGAAATAAAAATTATCATTCCCGATCCAGTTTTGTTAGATGTAAATGAAGAAAATATACCCATCCAAATAGTGTATGAAGACGATTATTTACTTGTAGTTAATAAACCAAAAGGTATGGTAGTTCATCCGGCAGCTGGAAATTATGATGGTACGCTTGTAAATGCACTATTATATCACTGTAAGGGTAGATTATCCTCAATAAATGGAGTTATAAGACCCGGAATAGTTCATAGAATAGATAAAAACACCAGTGGATTACTTATTGTGGCAAAAACAGATGAGGCTCATGTGAATTTGGCTACGCAAATAAAAGAGCACACTTTTACAAGAGAATATGAAGCTATAGTTTGTGGAAGACTTAAAAATGAAGAGGGCACTATTGATGCACCCATAGGACGTCATCCAAATGACAGAAAAAAAATGACAGTAATATATAGTAATTCGAAAAATGCAATAACACATTATAAACTAATAGAACAATTTAAATCTCATGCACATGTAAAGCTCATACTTGAAACAGGAAGAACACATCAAATAAGAGTTCATATGTCATATATAGGTCATTGTGTATTAGGTGACGATGTATATGGTAAAGAGTATAACAGCTTACAGGGGCAGTGTTTACATGCGAAAAAAATAGGATTTATCCATCCTATAACAGAAAAATATATGGAATGGGATAGTGAATTGCCAAAATATTTTATAGATGCATTAGAAAAAGTAGGTGTAAAATGAGTCTAAATAAACATATGTTAATAACAGATTTAGATGGAACTTTATTAAATGATGAAAAAGAAATTTCATTTGAAAATTTAAACTCTATAAAAGATTTTAGAGAAAAAGGCGGAGTCTTTTCTCTATCTACAGGAAGAAATATAATTTCAACAAGGGACTATAATAAGGTTTTAAATTTAAATTATCCTATTATAGCTTTTAACGGAGCAGCTATTTATGATTTTAATAGTGATAAAGTTATTTTTGAGAAATGCATACCTGAAAATTCTTTGAAAATTGCTAGGGAGTTAATTGATAAATTTCCTGAAATAGGATGTGAGGTTTTAGATTTAAAACATATATTTGTGGCAAAAAACAATGAACATGAACAGAGACATTTAAAATTATGTGGTGAAAATCTGGGCGAAATATACTGTGATTTAGAAGAAATAAATCCTAAAAATTTATATAAAATTTTATTTGCAATGCCACCTAGATTACTAGATGAAATAAATGACTATGCAGTTTCTCATTATGAAGAAGTTGACTTTGTAAAATCTTCTGATTATCTACTTGAATTAATAGCAAAGGATGTATCCAAAGGTGATGCGTTGACATTTTACAGAGATCAAATTTTAAAAGATGATAAAATGAAAATATATGCAGTTGGAGATTATAACAATGATATAGAAATGCTTGTTAATGCTGATGTTGGTATTGCAGTTTCAAATTCAAGTGAATCATTGAAGCAAAACGCAGATATAGTCATAGAAAAAACAAACGAAGAAGACGCTATAAGCTATGTTATTGAAAATATAATATATAATAAAGCTTTATAGAAAATTAATTTGGTAATAGAGTAGGAATTTAAAATATAAAGCATGAGAACAAATGTGATTTATTTCACAACTTGTTTAAAAATGTGAAGCGTATTGATTTTCTTACTTTTTACATATAACTTTTTAGTTATTTAATAATAAGATGGAGGGAAAATAATGGATTTAAGTTTAAAAACAAATCTAGAAAAAACAGCATGTAAAGTAAGAATGGGTGTCATTGAAGGTGTTTTTAATGCTAAATCAGGACATCCAGGTGGGTCTTTGTCAATTAGTGATGTACTGACATATTTATATTATGTCAAACTAAATGTTGATGTAACTAATCCAGACATGCCAGAAAGGGACAGATTTGTATTGTCGAAAGGACATTGTGCACCAGGACTATACTCTGTTTTATCACAATATGGATTTTTTAACACCGAAGAATTAAAATCCTTGAGACATATTGGGGCGTTGTTGCAAGGACATCCATGTATTCATATTCCTGGGGTGGATATGAGTAGTGGTTCTTTAGGCCAAGGAATTTCCGTTGCTTGTGGTATGGCTTTGGCGGGTAAAATAGATAATGCAGACTATAAGGTATACTGTATTTTAGGCGATGGCGAATTACAAGAAGGACAAGTATGGGAAGCAGCAATGTTTGCAGCTCATAATAAACTTGATAACTTGCTTGCTATAGTTGATAATAACGGACTTCAAATAGATGGTAAAATAACAGATGTATGTTCTCCAGAACCTATAACAGATAAATTTGCTGCATTTGGATGGCATGTTATAACCATGGATGCACATGATTTTGATGATATTGAAAGAGCTTTTGATGAAGCAGAAAAAATATCAGGAAAACCTGTTGTGATAGTTCAAAAAAGTGTAAAAGGTAAAGGCGTATCATTTATGGAAAATAAAGCTTCATGGCATGGTACAGCTCCAAATAAAGAACAGTACGATGTGGCAATGGCGGAATTAAACAAAAGACTTAGTGAATTGGAGGGGTAATTATCATGGCAGAAATTATTAAAAAAGCTACTAGAGAAGCTTATGGAGAAGCTTTAAAAGAATTTGGTGCAAAGTATGAAAATCTTGTTGTTTTAGATGCTGATTTAGCAGAAGCAACAAAAACAATTATTTTTAAAAAGGAATTTCCAGATAGATTTTTTGATTGTGGTATAGCAGAAGCAAATATGATGGGTGTAGCAGCAGGTCTTTCTACAGTTGGAAAAATACCTTTTGCAAGTACATTCGCTATGTTTGCAGCTGGAAGAGCATATGAGATAGTTAGAAACTCTATTGGATATCCACATTTAAATGTTAAAATAGGTGCAACACATGCAGGTATTTCAGTAGGTGAAGATGGTGCTACTCATCAATGTATAGAGGACATAGCTTTGATGCGTGCCATACCTGGAATGACTATAATCAATCCATCTGATAGCATTGAAGCTAGAGCTGCTGTTGAAGCTGCAATAAATTATAACGGTCCTGTATATCTTAGATTTGGAAGACTCCCAGCAGCTATTATAAATGATACAGAAACATATAAATTTGAAATAGGTAAGGGCGTTCAAATTCAAGATGGTAAGGATATTACAATCATAGCTACTGGACTTATGGTTGGTGAAGCAGTTGAGGCTACAAAAGAGCTAGAAGCTGAGGGTATAAGTGTTAGACTTATAAATATTCATACAATAAAACCTTTAGATAAAGATATAGTTATAAAGGCTGCAAAAGAAACAGGATTAATTTTAACGGCTGAAGAACATAGCATCATAGGCGGTCTAGGTGCTGCTGTAGCAGAAGCAGTAACAGAATCAGTACCTGTACCTGTAGTAAGAGTAGGGGTTAATGATGAGTTTGGCTGTAGTGGTCCTGCTGCTGACTTGTTAAAAGTATTTGGACTTTCAAAAGAGAACATTGTTGAAAAAGCTAAACAAGCCTTGAGTTTAAAAAAATAAATGCAATTTGTGAGTTGTTATGAATAAACTACACTTTGTATATTTTGGCGTCTTTTCTTTGTTAATATTATTTTTAGCTTTTGTATTAATAAAATCCGAATTGCCAAAAGAAGAGCCTATTATATATATTCGTGAAACAGTAATTGTTACTGAATCTGTAAAAGCTGTAACTTCTATAAATCAAGATTATATTCAAACTTCTATTTCTGAAAAAGAGATGTTACCTGAGTTGATAACAGGGGGTACTTCACAATTAAACTCAACTACATTAATTAATCTAAATACAGCTAGTAAATCAGAATTAATGGAGTTAAAAGGAATAGGAGAAGTTATTGCGGACAGAATTATAGAATATAGAGAGCAAAATAATGGATTTAAAAGTTTAGAAGAAATTATGGAAGTAAAAGGCATAGGTGAAAAGATTTTTTCAAATATGCAGGATAGAATAACTATTGATTGATAAAAATATTAATATTCAGCTGTTAAAGGTAAAGGCTACGATTTTGTAGAGTTTCTACTCTGCGGAGTCGACCTGGCTTTCCGATCGACTTTGGAGCTTCAAGGTAAATATCTTTGCATTATGAATATGGCTTAATTGTAAAAAATAATGAGGATTTTTTAAAAATTCTCATTATTTTTTTTGTTTTTTATCAAAAACGTGACAAATGTCATATTTACTGTCTAAAAAATATCTGCTACAATATATATAAGGAAAGAGAAATGAGGGGGTTTATATGATTATATTGGCTATTTTAATTATAACTTGGGTTATATCACCTTTAGCATTTATACCAATTGTTATAGTTAGTTCAAGCAAATTATCCAAATTAAGAGAAGAAAAAGAACGGCTAACTCAAAAAATAAGAGAATATGAAATTTATGATTACGAAAGGAGCAAAGAACAAAAATTAAATTATTATGAAGATAAAGCAGAAGAAAATTTAAAAGAAGAAAAAGAACATTTTACAGAATATGATATAGAAAAAATGTCTGTAAATAAAGAAGAACTAATAAAATACTATGAAGAACAAAAGATTAAAAATAAAGAAAAAGAAAACAAAAATATCAACGCAATAGAAATAGAGAGTCAACTTTCAAAAGAAAATATAGAGATTGAAAGTAAAAATGACGATTATAGAAAAATGTATGTAGAACAAAGTTATATAGAAAAAAATAAAGTAGAAAAAGAAAACTTTAAAAATGAACGTGGAAATGAAAATGTAATAAAATTAGTTTTAGTTATGGGAACTATATTTATTATTTTGGCAGGTATAATATTTACAACTTCGACATGGGGTAGCTTAGGAAATGGCGGAAGAATTATGGTTCTTCTTTCAGTAAGTGCATTGTTTTTTATTGCAAGCATTGTATCAGACAGTAAATTTAAATTGAGAAATACAGCCGTAGCATTTTATTTATTAGGTAGTGCTTTTGTCCCCATAAGTATACTTTCCGTAGCAGCATTTGAATTGCTTGGTGGGTTTTTCTCATTTAACAAGAATAGTATTTCATTCGTATTTTTTATAGCTTCATTAGGGTTAGGGATCTCGGACTATATAGGAATAAAAAAATACAGCATAAAAATATTAAATCATATACTCATGGGCAGTATTTCCTTTGGAATAATCAATCTTATTCATTTAATAACTTATGATTTTAATATAACCTCAGCGATACTTTTTATTTTAGTATTATTATCAGTTTTATTTAAGGATAAAATAATTGAATTTTTATCAAAAAGGTTTTGTAATATAGATAATTATTTTCAATCATTTTTAGTTTTTAACGCTATTGTGGTAAGTTTATTTTCAATTATTTTAACAAATGACTGGAGTGGATATATAACTATTGCATTATATGGTATTTTATATGTATGTAGTACAAAAGTATTTAGTAGTCACAAATTAAGCACAGTAGGATTTTGTATTTTATTTTTTATTTCAATTTTGAAATATATGTTTGAATATGAGTTGGAAAATATAACACTTATATTTATAGTAATTACTTTTATTGCATTAATTCTAAAAGAATTGCAAATTGCAAATGAAGCTTTTATAAGGGTTTCAAATTTTATCATTCAACTACTAACGTTTATAACTATCATTTTTATGTTTATAACCACATCAGAACGTCAATTTGTATGGAATATATCAAATTTAGTTTCAGTTATAGCATTATATTTGAGTGTAATATTTATAACTTATAAATACAAAAGTTTTTTCGGAGTATTTTCTCATATACTATTGCTTTATCATTTAGTAAATGGAATATCAGATTTAGTTTCTGATCAACATAACAAGTTTAAAATAATGGCATTTGTTTCATTTGTTATTATGTGTATTTATTTCATTGCAAGTATATTTTTAGGTTTATATTTTAAAAATAAAAAATATAAAGATTTATTTTGTATTAAATTGCTAGTCGATTTTACAGTTTTAGTGCTAGGCATTTTAGGGAATATAGTGTATAATGGTTATAGATATCCTTTTATCTTCTTAAGTTTAGCGTTATTGGTTTTAAATGTAATTATAAATGCAAAGAAAAAAGAAAAGTTGGCTTCTCAAATATATTATATTGTTGCTTTATTGTATATATCAATTTCAATAATGATTTTATTTGATTGGTTAAATATAGATGGATTTTTTGAATTTATTTTTTGTAATGCATTGATAGCAGCATTAGAATACGTTATTTATAAAGTTCTAGTATCCAAGAAAATTAATAGTTACTTTAATGAGATAATGGTATTTTCATCTTCAATTATACTATCTATTTGTTCTTTAGGATTTTCTCTAATGGTATTTGATCCTATCATAGATAATCTAAATTTGTTAAAATACATTTTTATTTTAGCATTTATAATATTGACTTACTTTGTGTCAAATAATTGTGAAATTAATATAATGGCATTTACAACACCGGTTTCTTTATATTTTGTAATACCTAGAATTATAACCGAATACAGCAAAGAATTTAATAATTATATAGAAATATATATAGTGGTTACTTTTACATTAATGCTTTTGTTGGGAAGAAAAATAAATAATAGAACATTAGAAACAGAAAATAACAGAAATATTCAGATTAATTTTGTTGCGATTTTAGCCTTTATTCCAATTATACATATGTTTTTAACAGTAAATAAATATTCAGTAATGATTTCTTTTATTATGATTGCTTTTTATATTATGAGTTATTATAGAAAAAACAATAGTGATATAGATAAAGTATTGATTACTATGTCAGTTTTGTCGTTATGTTTAGCTTACTGGACACAACCTTTTATAGAATTTACGTCACTTGTTTCATTGGAAATGAATTTACTTCCTATAGTTGTATTAACTTTTTGCTTAAGATTTATATGGAAAGAGGAATTAGAAATATGTCAAAAAATTAATTTTATTGTAACTTCAATTGTAAATTTCATTTTACTTATATCTGCAATATTTGAAAATAGTTTATCAAACACAATTATCCTATGCCTAACTTTATTGTTTATCTTATTTACGTCTTTAATTATTAAAAGGAAAAAATGGTTGATACTATCTTCTATTATGCTTTTGTTTATAACATTATACATGAGTAGAAATTTTTGGTTATCAATAAGTTGGTGGATATATCTTTTGGTTGTTGGTGTTATTTTGATATTTATTGCATCAGCAAATGAATTTGTAAAAAGTAAAAGCAGGGATATAAAGGATAAAGCAGAAATGATGTTTATGGATTGGAAATGGTAAAATAGTTATAATATATGCGGTCGCTTTGCGACCGCATATAGGTTTATAATTTGAAAAATTATAAAAAGGAAGATGTGTGAAAATGATTAGGATTATATTTTCAATAATATATGTATTCTCGATAATTACTATGGGTATAAGTATAGGGTGGCTATTTTTAAGAGGAAATAAAAATAAAACAACATATTCATTTGTTGCTTGTCAAATTTTAATAATACTGTGGTCACTTGCACAAATACTTCATTTAGAATCAGTAAATGAAAGACAAGTTTATATATCATATTTTATTGGGAATATAGGAGTATGTTTTTTAGGACCTTTTCTTACTATTTTTTCTTATTATTACATCAATAAACCGTTAAATAAACTGAAAATATCATTTTTAGTCTTAATAGCTTTATTTAACTATATTTCTATGGCAACAAATAGATTTCACTTTTTTTATTATAAAGATTTTGGAATTGACGGTGTTGTACATGGCCCTATTTTTTATTTTAGTATGATTTTTACATATTTATGTGCTTTGATAGGAATAAGCAATATTTATTTAAATCATTATAAACAAAAAAATCAGACAAAGGAAGAAATTTTTTTATTAGCTTTAGCTGTAATTACTCCTTTGGTATTCAACGCTATTTATATATTAAATATTTTTAATACTCAATACGATATAACCTCATTGGCTTTTGGTTTATCAAGCATTTTGGTATTGTTATCTACTTATAAATATGGATTTTTAAATATTAATTCCATTGCATTTGAAAAAATAGTAGAAAACATATCTGAAGGCATAATAGTATTAAATAAAAAAGGACAAATAACATACAAAAATGAATCTGCAATAAAATATTTAAATGATGAATTTGAAAATTATATTAAAGATATATATGATGAAATAGAAAGGTTTATATCCTCAAAAAGTAAAGAAAATGAAAAATCATTTATAAACAAAGAAATTTTTAATGGGGATAAAAAAGTATCGGTTAGTTGCTATAGCCATTTAGACAATAAAAATAGAGTTATGGCTATTACTGTAATTATTTCAGATGTAAGCAAATATTATGAGTTAATAGATAAAAATAAAGAACTTGCTCATACAAAACAAGTTTTAGCCATAGAAACAGAAAGAAACCGTATCGCTCAAGAGGTCCATGACACGGTTGGACACACACTTACAATGATAAATTCGTTGGCGAAAATATCGAAAATTAAAATTAATAAAAATGAAAATATAGAAGAATACATAAGGCAATCAGAAACCTTAGCAAGTGAAGGCCTGTCACAGCTTAGAAAATCAATAAACAATCTTAAAGAAAAAGCAAATGAAATTCTTTTAAGTGAAAAAATTAAATCACTAGTAAATAGCATTAAGGCAATAGATATTGAATTTTTAGTACAGGGTGAGGATAATGATAATTATATAAAATATAGTGAAGATTTTTATGATACTTGCAGAGAGTTGATTACAAATTCACTTAGATATGCAAAGGCAACTAGAATAAATATTATTATTAGATTTTCAAATGACTGCATAGAAATGTATGTTTTTGATAATGGCGAAGGATGTGAAGAAATCAAATATGGAAATGGACTGCAAGGGATTATAAACAGAATGAATAGGTTAAATGCCACTTATGAATTTAACACAAGTAAAGGAAATGGTTTTACTTCTGTATTTAAAGTTAAAATATAAATACTTTTTTGTTAATAAATTTTAGAAAAGGGTTACTATTCAGATTCTAAAGGTAAATTTTACGGTTTTACAAGGGTTTCGACTCTGCGGAGGCGACCGGACTTTCCGGTCCACTTGGACCTTCGGTAAAATATCTTTGCCTTATACATATGGCTAAATAGTAACAGAGAAGGTGAAGAACATGATTAGAGTAATAATTGCAGACGATATTCAAATTATAAGGGAAAGTCTGGAGGCGGTTTTGTCTCAAGACAAAGAAATAAAAGTAGTAGCGTTGGCGACTGATGGAAAAGAGGCTTATGTAAAATGCAAAAGATTAATGCCGGATATTGTTATAATGGATATGAGAATGCCGGAATTTGATGGAGAATATGGCATAAGAAAAATAAAAGAAAATTGTCCTCAATCAAAAATACTTGTTCTTACTACTTTTGATGATGATGAAACAATCTCAAAAGCAATTTTGAACGGTGCTGACGGATACATATTAAAGGAAATGTCAGATGAAAAAATTATTAATTCAATAAAAGCTGTGAATATGGGGATGAATATTTTTTGTTCAAATGTTTATAGTAATATAAGGACAAAACTATCACCAGATGTTGATGAAATAGTTACAGATTTAACCGATAGGGAGATAGATGTTTTAAGACTTATTGCAAAAGGTTATGACAATAAAACTATAGCTACAAAACTTTTTATTGCAGAAGGAACCGTTAGAAATAATGTTTCTAAAATGTTAGAAAAATTAAATTATAAAGATAGAACACAACTAGCAGTATTTGCAGTAAAAAATAATATTTTATAAAAAACCAAATTATTAATAAAAATCATAGTGATTTTTTAATAAAATTTTGAATATTTTAATTAAATATAAATATTAAATAAATTAAAATAAGTTTTTTAACTAAGATATTCGATTAAACTAGCGATAATATACACAATAAAGTAAAATATCAGCAATTTTTTTAAGATTACTCTAATAAAGATATAAAAATTTGGTTACAATATATTAAAAATACATAAAAAATAAGACAAAATACTTGACTAAAAGAAAAAATTAATATATAATTAATTGTGTTTTAGTGGTGAATAACAAGGTTCATCTTTAAGTCGACAAATTTTCCATTTGTCATTTGTATTTTCTCTTATTGCATAATGTCCCACAGGTAAATCACATATTGAATTAAGACTTGGATCTATTTCACAAAGTTCGATTATGTTTATAATAACTGCATCTATATCAGTATGTTTTTTACTACATAAAAACTCCCAATTATTATCATCAAAGTGATGTGCAACATAGGTAACAGTAAGATTTTCTTCTAGAACATGTATGCATGTGAAAACAAGCAAATTTGGTTTTTTATAAAAAGGATAAAGAGACATTTTTAAAACCTCCATAAATTTATTTTATATAATTATAACATTATTAAGTAATCAAAATCAATTAAATTTATATATTTTATATATTAAATAATTTATGTACATTAGATAACCTTTTTAATAAAAACTTTTTAACCATTTTGTTAACTTTGTTTAAATTTCGCTAATTTAGTGTACGCTTTAAACAAATAATCTGAAACAAAACTGTGCATCATGTGCAAAAATTATTAAGGATTGGTATTAATAATTGACTTTTTTCTATAATTAGCGTATATTTATCTTACTAAGTATTTTAAAGAAACAATGTTGTATAGTAGATAATGTGGGTAAATTTATGATTTCAATAAAAAATATCGCTGAAAAATGTGGTGTGTCTATAGCAACAGTCAGTAAGGCATTAAACAATCATTCTGACATAAGTACAAATACAAAAAATAAAATAAAAGAAGTAGCAAAGGAATTGGGTTATTTACCAAATTCCCAAGCAAAAGCATTAAAGACAAATGTTACGTATAATATAGGTATTATATTCGTTGACAATTCTGGAAATGGGTTAGTACATAATTATTTTGCCTCTGTATTAAATAGCCTGAAAAAAGAAGTTGAAAAAAGTGGCTATGATCTAATGTTCATAAGTAATAATTTGGTTGGAAATTCTCCTATGTCTTTTTATGAGCATTGTAAATATAGAAATGTTGATGGAGTTGTAATTGCTTGTGTAGATTTTTATGATAGTGAAATTATAAAACTATTAAATAGCGACATTCCAGCAGTTACTATAGATTTTTTTTCAATGAAAAATTATTCTGTTGTTTCAGATAATAAAAAAGGTATGGAGGAAATAGTTCAATTCGTCCATGAAAAAGGTCATAGTAAAATAGCATATATATATGGTGATAGTTCTCAAGTAACAACAGTTAGATTAAATGCTTTTTTAGAAACAATGAATAAATTTGGAATACCTGTGGAAGAAGATTATATGAAGCAGGGTAAATATTATGATCCTATTTTGGTTGAAAAAATTGTTTTAGATATGATGAATCTTTATGAACCTCCCACTTGTATAATCGCACCTGATGATTTTGCAGCTTTTTGTATATCGAAAGTATTAAATGAGGCTGGAATAAAAATACCAGATGATGTATCTTTAGTTGGATATGATGGTTTTTTTCTTTCACAAGCTAGTCGACCTAAGCTTACAACCGTAAGACAGGATGCAAGTTTGATTGGCTTAAGTGCTGCTAAATTATTGCTTAGATTAGTAAAAAAAGAATCTGTGCCATTATCAAGTAGAAGCATAATCATTAAGGGTGAGTTTCTAGAAGGTGAAACTGTTAAAGATTTATTAAATTTATAACATTTTTATATAAATTACTATTGATTTATTTCATTATTTTGTTTATAATAAAATAATGTTAAATAAAATTGTGTTTAAATACACAAAAAACATTTGCTATTATATTTATAAAATATAATATAATTATTAAGGAGGAAATTTTAAATGAAAAAAACTAAAAAAATCTTGGCACTAGTTGCTGCTTTAGCACTTACTGCATCAGTTTTCGTGGGTTGTGGTGGTGACACATCTTCTACTTCAGAATCATCTTCATCATCAAAAGCTGAAGATTCTTCATCTTCATCTGCATCAGAAAGTTCAGATGCTAGTTCAGAAGCTAGTTCAGACGCTGGTAATGGAGAAGTTAAACTAAAAACAGGTGGAGATCAATTCACAGTTATGGCTTGGACACCAGACGATATGGACGTTATGCTTCCAATGTGGGAAAAAGATACTGATCTAGGTGGAGCAAAAATTAATTTCGTTAATCATGGTGTTGGTGGCGGAGAAGCAGCTGACTTGTATGACCAATATTTTATGAGTGGAGACGATATTGACTTACTTTTAGTTGAAGCTGACTGGGCTCGTAGATACCTTGATAACGATGAAGTAACAGCTCCTTTATCAGATATTGGATTAAAAGAAGAAGATTTCTCTGATCTTTATGAATACACACTAAAAGTTGGTAAAGACAGTAACGGTGTTCTTAAAGGTGTTGCTTGGCAAGCTTGTCCTGGTGGTTATGCTTATAGAACTGACTTAGCTGAAAAATATTTAGGTGTTAAAACTCCTGAAGATATGCAAAAGAAAGTTGCTGACTGGGATACATTTATGAAATCAGCTGAAGAATTATCTACAGCTTCAAAAGGTGCTACAGCTATGGCTGCAACAGTATCTGGTATGTGGCAAGTATTTAGTTCAGATAGAAAAACTCCATGGGTAGAAAATGATGAATTAGTAGTTGACGAAACTGCTACTAAATTTATCTCAATGGCAAAAACTATGAGAGAAAAGAAATATGTAACAGATATTAGCCAATGGAACGATGCTTGGTTTGCACTTGGTCAAACAGATAGCATAATGGGTTACTTCATCTCAACTTGGGGTGTTAAAATTATTCTTGATAAAGCTGCTGGCGGAGAAGGCGGCCCAACATTCGGTAAGTGGGCTATGGTTCAAGGACCACAAGCTTATTTCTGGGGTGGTACTTGGATGACTGCACATAAGAAAACAGATAATGCTGATCTTGTTAAATCATTCATCGAATACTTCACAATCAATAAAGATACAGTTAAAAAATATGCACTTGAAAGACCAGAATATATGAGTAACAAAGTGGTTATGGAAGAAATAGTTGCTGAAGGTAATAACAAACCTGCAATCTTTAATGGTCAAGACCATTTTAAAGTATTGAATGAAGCAGCTGGTCAGATTTCATTAGATACAATTACTCCTTATGATGCAACTATAAGAGGTGCATTTAACAACGCTGTAATTGACTACTGTGATGGTAAGACTGCTTCTGAAGATGCTGTTATGGAACAATTCAAAGATAAAGTAGCTGAATTATTACCTGACATAACAGTTAAATAATAACTAATTAATACAATTTAAACATAATCTATGGAATGGTATAGCCATTCCATAGATGTGTTTATAGTATTTTACTATATTATGGGGAGGATTTATTATGACGTCAGCTCCACAGAGCAGAGCTAAAATACGTTCTATCAGTTATGCTAAATATGGCTATTATTTTATTTTGCCATTTTTCATCACATATTGTTTTTTTCAATTATGGCCATTGATTAATACTTTTATTTTAAGTACAAAAGGAAATGGATTAAAAGCTGACGATTTTGTAGGGTTACAAAATTTTGAGTATCTATTATTTGGGAGTGCAGATAGAGCTGGAAAAGCAATAAAAAATAGTTTTCAACTTTCATTGAGTAACACTTTATTAATTTGGTTTGGTAACTTTATTCCACAGTTAGGTATTTCACTTACTCTTGCTGTTTGGTTTACAGATTTGAAACTAAAAATAAAAGGTAAGGGCTTCTTTAAAGTAGTTATGTACATGCCAAATATTATTACAGCTGCATCTGTTTCAGCTTTATTTTTAAGTTTATTTGGTGATTATAAACAGAGTCCCATTAACAACGTGTTACTTTCTTTAGGGTTAATAGATGATCCTATTAAATTTGTAACTGGTGTTGCAAACGCTAGAGGAATGGTTATGTTTATGCAAACTTGGATGTGGTTTGGTAATACTATGATCATGCTTATGTCTGGAATTATGGGAATAAGTCCATCTTTATTTGAAGCTGCAAATATTGACGGTGCAAATGGTATGCAAGTATTCAGACATGTAACTGTGCCACTTTTAAAACCTATTTTATTATATACACTTGTAACATCTATGATAGGTGGATTACAAATGTTTGATATTCCTTTCTTATTCCACTATGGTGACCCTGTAAGTGAGCAGGTAAAAACAGTTGCTGTATTCATATTCCAACATTTTTATAAAGCTCAACCAAACTATGGTTATTCTGGTGCCGCATCAGTTCTTTTATTCTTTGTTACAGCAACTCTAGGTTCAGTTACTTTCTTTATGAATAGGGACAAAGATGAAATAGCTAAAAAGAAATATCTAAAAGCACAAAGAAAACTTATAAAAGCAAACAATAGCGGATTTGGGGGTAGATAACACATGAGTACAAATTATAATATAAAAGATAATTATAATAAAAATTTAGTGATAAAGTCTGTTATTTATTTCGCTTTCTTGTCTATTTTAGCTTTGATATGCATACTTCCAATTTATATATTGATTGTAAATTCAACTAGAACTCATACATCTATTGTAAGTGGAGTTTCTTTTATACCAAGTACGCATTTGTTTGAAAATTTGAAAGAATTAATAACAGAACCGTCTTATAAATTTGATGCTTTTACGGGATTTAGAAATAGTTTTATTATATCTGCATCAGCTACCTTTTTATCTATATTTTTCTCATGTTTAACTGCATATGGATTAAGTGTTTATGATTTTAGATTAAAAGGCCCAGCTTATACATTTGTTATTTCTGTAATGATGATACCTATGCAAGTTACCTCAGTTGGTTTTTTGCAATTTATGAATAAACTAGGATTAACAAATACGTATTTACCTTTAATAGTTCCAGCTATTGCTGCACCACCTATTGTTTTCTTTATGAGACAATATATGAAATCATCATTTCCTCTTGAAATTGTTGAAGCGTCTAGAATAGATGGTTGTGGTGAGTTTAGAACATTTTTACAAATAGGTATGCCTATTATGAAACCTGCGGTAGCTGTTCAATCTATATTTGCTTTTATAGCAAACTGGAATAACTTTTACATGCCATCAATGATTTTGGTGTCAAGAAAAGAAGAGCAATTGACTTTACCTATGCTTATAAGTATCATTGCTACAAATGATAAGATGGCTGATTATGGTGTTATTTATGCAGCTATAGCACTTTCAATTGTACCTTTAGTTATAGTTTACTTATTATGTTCAAAGTTTATCATTGCTGGGGTTGCACTTGGCGGTGTAAAAGAGTAGTTTTAACTATATATATTTATTTTCTATATAAAAAAACACAACAAGAATGTTGTGTTTTTTTATGTGTAAATATGATGTAAAACTGAACAAATAAGTAAAATAGATAATTTATAATGTTTATTTTATAAATTATTATAAAAATTATATAAAAACTCTTGCAAGTATTTACAACTTGAGTTATAATATAATTAATAAAACATAAATATTAGGAGGATAATTATGCCTATAACACTAATACGTTCTGCCTACGGAAATGATGTTCATGGTGCTGACAACGACAGAAAAACAGGATGTGGTATTAGATACAATGCTGCAGAAAATTATAAAAAATATATAAAAGCAGGAGAGATGGTAGATTTAGAGGATATAACATGCCCTAAGTGTAAAGAAGATTTGGCGAAAAAAATCATAAGAGAAAGTAATAAGCAAACTTCAAAACAACAAAAAGAAGAAAGAAAGAAATTTGCACAGGCAAAGAAAAATGGTTTAGTCGCAGAATCTACATTTGAAGAATATGTATTAAATAGAGAAGCTGAGGAATCGTCAAGAAAAGCCATGAGACAACAAAATTCGGGTTCTTCTTTACCACCATTAAAAGCTGACCAACCTCTACCACCATTAAAAGCTGATCAACCATTGACTCCAGCAGAACGAAGAGGAACAACAACATATCCACAAGCAAATGTAAAAAATTCTGGAGTTAGACAGGCAAACAATCAAAATCAACAGGTTCAAGCGAGTAATAATTTTGAAAAACCAAAACCAAACTCATTTAAGTCTTTGGCTGAGACAGATAGTATTTTATCTCAATTTATGTTAAAAGATATCAGCGTACCATCTGTAAATGAAGTATTTGAACAAGATGCTCCTAAAGTTCCAACAAACCAAACAATTCAACAACCTATTATAAATCAAAGCTTAGTTAAGCCAAATATAGTTGAAACATCAAAAGAGCAAATAACTACATCAGATTCTGTTTTTATAGATAATCAGCCTAAAATTTTGGATTTAGAGGATTTGGTTGTTCCAAATTTAAATCTAAACAATTTAAAAACTGAAACGTCTGTAAAAATACCAGTAGAAGAAAAACCAACTCAACCTCATCAACAACAAGTTATTCAAAATTTAAATAAAGATGATGCTTTGTCACAGTTTATAGTTAATCCACCTACATATAATTCAACTGAAATGAATGATATAAGCCTAGATAGTATTTCTATTAGCCCTCAAATTGAACTTGATCAACAGTCTCAAAATTATACTTTAAACAATAACGAAAATGAAATGCCTGATTTTTCGATTTTTAATGAGCTGAATTCAAAACCCATTATTGAAGATATATCGGCACAACAAGTTAGAAATAAAGAGTTAGAACAAAACATTGTTGAAAAGGTAGAAGATAATACACCAAAAGTTAGCTATACTTCTTCATATGGTATGCAAAATGAAACGATAAATCAAAAAATACCAAATCATTATTATAATTCAATAAATCAGTCTCAAAATGAATTTAAAAATAATCAATTTGAAGAGTTATCTATTAATAATGTTGATGAGAACATATATGTGCAACCACAACAATTAGAAAAATCAGAAGTAAATTATTCGAATTCATATGGAATGGTAGATTCTTATGAAAATAAACCTGAAATCATTCCAGTTCAAAATAGTGTTACTCAAGAACCATTATATCAAAGTTTACAGCAAGAAAATGCATTTACAAATACAAATGTACCAATAACTAATAGCATGCAGAATTTAAATGCTTTCGAACCAGAAATGTCAAAACCGATTGTGCAGGATATGAATGATATCGATTCTATTTTTCAAAAGTACGGTTCAGAAGAAGTCAAGGATCAATCTAATTCAACATATTCTAATAATATTACAAATAACAATCTTAACTCTAACAGTTCAAACATAAATACAATTAACAATTCATCAATTTTTACTTCTCAAAATAAAGCAGCACCTATGGTAGATTCTATAGAAGAAGCTTTAAGTCAACTAGGAGCCATCGATCAAAAGAAAATAGAGAAGGAAAAAAATGAAATAGTTCCAGATTATATACCATATGTGCCACCCTCACAAAAAGAAAAAGAGCGGTTAGAAAGTTTATTAAATCAACCTAAGAGTAGTAATCAACCCGAAAAAGTTATCAGTGCTAGAGAGGCAAGAAGACTTGCAAAAATAGATGCAAAGTTTCAAAAGGAACTCGCTGAAAGAGGTTTTGATTACATAGATTTAAAAACAAATGATAAAAGAAAATTTAAATAGCTAAAAATAAAACAATAATATTGTAGATATACAATATTATTGTTTTTTTTAAAAGAAATAAGGTTACTATTCAGCCATATATAAGGCTGAGATGTTTTACCGAAGGTCCAGGTCGACCGAAAAGGCAGAGTCAAGTCCTTGCAAAACCGTAAACTTTACCTTTAATGTCTAAATAGTAACGTTTTTTATTATAATGAAATAAGTTTAAATTTTAATCTTCAAAAACTGCACCTTTTGAACCACTAGTAACTAATTTTGCATATCTTTTTAAATATCCACTTAATTCTTGAGGTTTTGGTTGCCATGAGGCTTTTCTTGTTGCAAGTTCATCGTCAGAAACAAGAACATTTAAACTTTTCTCTGGAATATTGATTGAGATTGTGTCGCCTTCATTGATTAAAGCTATAGGACCAGCAACAGCAGCCTCTGGAGAAACGTGACCAATTGCAGCACCTCTTGTAGCACCACTAAAACGACCGTCAGTAATTAAAGCCACACGTTTGTCTAAGCCCATGCCAGCAAGTGAAGAAGTAGGAGAAAGCATTTCCCTCATACCAGGACCGCCTTTTGGACCTTCATATCTGATTACAACAACATCACCAGCTGTTATATTACCATTTAAAATTGCTGAGGAGGCATCTTCTTCACAGTCAAATACACGTGCAGGGCCACTGTGGACCATCATTTCAGGGGCAACGGCACCTTGCTTTACTACAGCACCATCAGGAGCTATGTTGCCACGTAGAACTGCAATACCACCATCTTGTCTAAATGGATTATCCATAGGTCTAATAATAACACCATCTGGAGCAGGAGAATTTATCATTCTTTCCTCTTGTGTGCCAGTTACAGTTAATACTTCTGTATTTATAAGTCCTTTTGATGATAATTCTTTCATAACAGTTTGGATACCACCGTTATAATCAAAATCCTCAATAAAAACATCATTTGCAGGATTTAATTTTGCAAGTTGAGGAGTTGTTTTTGAAATGTTATCTATTGTATCTAAATCTATATCACATTTTGCCTCATGTGCAATTGCAGTTAAGTGTAAAACTGAATTTGTTGAACAACCAAGTGCATTTTCACAACGCAAAGCATTCTGAATTGATTTTGGAGTTATTATGTCACGAGGACGAATATTTTTTTCAACTAGCTCTAAAACTTTTTCACCAGTCATTTTAGCAAGCCTTATACGTTCACTAGAAACTGCAGCAGCTGTTCCTGCTTTAGGCAGAGTTAGACCTATAGCTTCGGACAAGCAGTTCATTGAGTTTGCAGTAAACATACCAGAACAAGAACCGCAAGTAGGACATGCTTTATTTTCAAGCTCAAGTAAATCCTCATCAGTAGCTTTGTTTACAGCATATGCACCTACAGCTTCAAAAACATCTGTTAAACCAACTTTTTTTCCTTTTATAACACCAGCTGACATAGGTCCACCACTTACAAAAATGGATGGTAGGTTTAGTCTGCAAGCGGCCATGAGCATACCAGGTACTATTTTATCACAGTTTGGAATAAATACAACTCCGTCAAGAGGATGTGCTGTTAACATTACTTCTATACTATCAGCAATAAGTTCCCTTGAACAAAGAGAATATTTCATTCCTTGATGGTTCATAGCTATTCCGTCACATACACCTATTGTGAAAAACTCAAAAGGAACACCGCCAGCATTTCTTATGCCGTCTTTAACAGCTTGAGAAATTCTATGCAAATGAGTATGTCCAGGAACATAATCGCTAGCAGCATTTACAACTGCAATAAATGGTCTTTTCATTTCAGAATCAGTAATACCTAAAGCTTTCAACAGAGATCTGTGAGGGGCTCTTGCAGGTCCTTCTTTAATTAAATCACTTCTCATTTTTATTACCTCGCTTATTTATTTTGAATTTCCAAGAAAAGCAGCACCGATAATTCCAGCGTCATTTCCTAATTTGGCTATAACTATCTCTGTGTTTTTGCTTGAATTTCTAGTGTATACTTCGTTTTTTACAAGTTCTTTTATTGGAGTTAGTAAATAATCACCTTCGTTACAAACTCCTCCACCTATACATAGTATATCTGGTTGAAAGGTATTTATGATATTTGTTATACCTGAAGCAAGATACTTGATGTATTTATTTACAACTTCCGTTGCTACTTTATCACCTATTCGCATAGCGTCAAAAGAAGTTCTAGCTGAAACTTTTGAGCCTTTTTCAGAATAAAGTTTCCACATAAGGCTATCTTTATTGTTATCCATAGCTTCGTTTGTCATTCTTATTAGTCCTGTAGCTGAAGAGAAAACCTCAAAGCAACCTTTTCTGCCACAAGTACAAGGAGGACCATCAACTTCTAAAACAGTATGACCTATTTCGGCACCAGCAAAGTTAAAACCAGTATATATTTTTTTGTCAATAATTATTCCACCGCCTACTCCAGTACCAAGTGTTATACAAACAGTATGATTTGTGCCTTTTGCAGCACCAGCAACAAATTCGCCATAAGCTGCTGCATTTGCATCATTTTCAATAAAAATAGGTTTGTCAATATATTTTCTGATATATTCTGACATAGGAACATTTTCAAAACCGAGATTGTTAGAGTATTCAATTATTCCAGATGCACTATTTGCAATACCAGGCGTACCAATACCAACCCATTCTATATCGTCTACTGTTAATTCTGCTTTTTTTATTGCCTCAAGAGACATTTTTGCCATATCAGCTGCAATTTCTATCGCAGGGCGAGGGCAGTTCGTTTTTGTTGAAGCTTTTGAAATTATTTCATAATTTTCATTTACAACCCCAACTGAAATGTTTGTTCCACCTAAATCAATACCAACATAATACTTCATAAATTTTGCTCCTATTAATCAATTTTTGTTAATATAATATTAAGAGTTCCAGAAATAATGTATTCACCAAAATTTGCGGGAATAAATATACTATCACCCTTTTTAATATCCATAGATTTACCGTTGCAATTAATCTTACCTTTTCCGTTTAAAACCAAGACACTATTGAAAGAAAGATTATCAGCACAAAGAGTAACTTTTTCATATATGTCTATATTAATAACTGTAAAATAATCACAACAAGAAAGCAACTGGGATTTGTAACCTGAATAATCTTCTTTTTTAGATGTATATGGAATTTCAGTTTTATTTAAATTAGTTACATCTAAAGCTTTTTCTATGTGAAGATCTCGAGGTTTACCTTGTGCGTCCAATCTTCCGTAATCATATATTCTATATGTTGTGTTAGAGTTTTGCTGTATTTCTGCTATTAAAATCCCTTTTCCAATTGCATGAAGTGTTCCAGCCTCAATAAAAAAAACATCTCCTTTTTTTACAGGTACTTTATTTACGATATCTAACAAAGTATTGTCTTCAATGCTTCTTTGAAATTCGTTTCGACTAATTTTTTTATTGAAACCATATAGTAAATAGGAATCAGGTTCACAATCAACTATATACCACATTTCAGTTTTCCCGTATTCACCTTCTACTTTTAATGCATAGTCATTGTCTGGATGAACTTGAACAGATAAATTATCTTTTGCATCAATAAGTTTTATGAGAATAGGAAAATCATTAAATCTTTTGCAGTTTGACCCTAACGGAATATTGTTGCTATTCTCCAAATACTGACTAAACGTTAAACCAGCATATTCGCCATTTTCTAGTATAGATGGACCATCCTTATGTGTTGACAATTCCCAACTTTCGGCTATTTTTGATAAGTTGCATTTTTTGTTGAATTCATCTTTAAGTTTCGTTCCACCCCAAATATAGTCTTTAAAAGATGGAATAAGTTTTATTGGTGTCATAATCTAAAACCGCCTTAAATTAAGTATAAAATTATAAGTAGTTCAATAAAATAATTTTATCACAATAAGATATAAAAGTCAATTTTTAAAAAAATAATAGAAAAACAAGATATTAAATAAAGTTTAAGGATTAAGACAAATAAAATATTTTACTAAAAATGTAAATAAATATTTTATTAACTTAAGTAAAAAATAAAGTAGTCACAATTTTTATTTTTAATAATATTTAACAGTATGGTTGTTGATTCTTTGTTAAATATAAATAAATATTTTTTGAAAATATAAAAATAAATTAAAATTTATTGCTTTTTCTATAAATTTTGATATAATTAATAATTAGGGTGTTACTGATTTGTAATAAATGATAGTGATTTATCTAAGGTATTTAAAAAATAAGGCAATAAGGAGTTGGTATAATGAATAAAAAACGTCTTCCTTTATTAAATAAAGACGTTTATTTTGATGTGAAAAAAATCATAAAGTATTTCTTTAATTTCATTTCAAAAATAGGGTATTGTATAGTCTATTCATTATCAACTATGTTTAAATTAAAAACACATTTTATATTAAAACTTCTAACATATTGTGCTCCAGTTGTTACAATATTAATTTTTTTGAGTTTTATGCCATATCTCTCAGCAGATAAAAGTTTGTTAGAAAACATAAAAAAAGAAGATAATATTAAAACAGATTTGATTGTTGAGGATAATCAGTGTTCAGATATCAATCAAGAGGAAGTTGTTTCTTCAAAACTTTCACCAAAAAATGATGAAACAAAACCTGATATTATTAAAATAGATTCTCAAGATGGTTTTGCAATATTTATAGATGACGAATATTATGGAAATGTATTAGAAAAAAAGACTATAGAAAAAATGTTTGAGGAAAGATTAAATTATTATCGTTCTCAAGAAAATTTAGAAAATATTAAATTTCAAAAAAACATAAGATATAATCCAGGAACTTATCCAAAAGATACTTTTATAAGCGTAGAAGAAATGCTTTTGAAAATAAACGATGGTAATATTGAAGAAAAAAGATATGAAATACAACAGGGAGATTCGCTGTCTTTAATTGCTTTAAATAACAATATAACTATAGAACAGCTATTAAAACTTAATCCTGAAATTACAGATCCAAACTTATGCTTACCAGGCCAATCCTTACTTATAATGAAAGCATATGAAAATAATCCAATAGAATACACAAAAAAAGTAGAAAAAATTATTGAAGTAACCTATGAAACAAAAACTGAAGAAAGTAACCAAATAAGCATTGGTCAGTCTGCAGTTTTAAGTGCGGGAGTAAATGGAAAAGCAAAGAATATTGTTCAAGAGAAGTATTTAAATAGCTATAAAATAGGAGAAGATATTATAGATAGTCAGATTATAGTAGAACCGATATCTGAAATTATTGCAATAGGCACAAAACAAAATAAATCAAATGCGTTGCCATCACAAGGTTCAGACTTGTTAGATGGAACAGGTGTATTTATGTGGCCAGTTGATGGGGGATATATAAGTGACTATTTTGGTGGTGCTAGAAATCATAAGGGGCTTGACATAGGTGCACCTGAAGGTACGTCAGCATTTGCAGCAGAAAATGGTGAGGTTTTAGCATCTGGATGGAATATGGGAGGTTATGGCTATTTTGTTATGGTAAATCATTCTGACGGCTATGCAACATTATATGGACATCTAAGTAAGTTACTTGTTTCAAATGGTCAAAAAGTTAATAAAGGTGATGTGATAGGTCAAATAGGTAATACAGGCGATTCATATGGTTCACATCTACATTTTGAGGTTAGATTAAACGCTGTATGTCAAGACCCTGCACTATATTTAAAAACAAATTGAATAGGTGAAAAATGAATATATTAAAAAGCGAAGAAATAATAGATATAAAAAAAATTTCCAGCAGGAATTCTATTTTGTTATTGACGTTTATAATTATTAATGAAATAGGATTATACGTTTTATCATTGGTAATTAAAAAAAACATACTTAATTTAAAACCAGAAAATATGCAAAGTGCATGGATTTTTCTTGCGTATAGTTTTCAATATCTTTTTACAGTTCCTTTTGTACTTATTCTATTTAGGAAAAATAAAAATATAAAAAGTTCTTTCAAATGGTTTAAAAAACCAAATTGTAGCCTGTTATATATATTAAAGTGGTTTGTAATAGGATATAGTATAATACAAATATCAAATATTATTTTTAAAGGTATTTTTTATTTACTAGAAAAAATATTGAATGTTGATTTTTTTTCACCAGCTTTTGAATTAAATGATGACTTAAAATATTCCATAGTAGTAATTCTTGCTTTGGTTATTTATGCACCAATATTTGAGGAAATTTTATTTAGAGGGAAAATGCTATCGGATACAGTTAAATACGGAAGTGCTTTTGCAATCATTATAGTAGGCCTTTATTTTGGACTGTTTCATAAAAACTATGAACAAATATTTTATGCTTGGGTTGCTGGAATGATATTTGCTTATCTAGCTATAAAAACGCAATCAATTATACCATCAATGATAATGCATTTTTTATTTAATGGATCTTCTGCAGTTGTTTTATTTGTGACAAAGGAAATAGATATTACTAAAATAGACGAAGTTAATTTTTTTAATGAAAATCTTTTTGTGGGATTTTTTTTATTTGCATATGGTATGTTTAATTTAATTATTATGGTTGTAGGTTTTATATTATTTATTATAGAGATATTTTATAAAAAGGAAGAAATAAATAAAAACGAATCTAAGGAGAAAAGAAAATATCTTTTAAGTAAATTAAGAGTCTATTTCTCTACACCAATAACCATTGTTATGCTAATAATTCTTATATCTATCACTATTGTTAATATGTTAGGTGATGGTGAAATATATATATAATTCATTCACAAAATGTTCATATAAATTTAAAAAAAAATTTACAATTATAATTTTAAATTTATATTGCTTTATGTATTGGTTTATGATATAATTTAAAAGCAGTTTGTTTACTGCGATGATATGCGATGAAACAAAAGGTTGCTGACGGTATGTCAGGTAATTTTTGTGGAGTATGTCCGATTTTAAACCGGGCGATTGTAATAATGAACACTGTGTGTGCTTTGTGTATCTTGCGTATACGTGAAGTCTGCAATTTTGTGCGTTTTTGTAATTGTGCTCGAAAACTTATGTTTTTCGAGTTTTTTATTTTAGCAGAAATGAAACACACGGCTAAGTGTTACGAATTCAAATCAACGCCCCCATTTTAAATAAGCATTTAAGGAGGCGAAACCATGGCAGTTAATGAAAGAATTAGAATCAAGGTAAAAGGTTATGAACATGCAATAGTTGATGCGGCTACAGCTAAAATAGTTGAAGCAGCAAAACGTAGTGGTGCTAGAGTATCAGGCCCTATTCCATTACCAACAGATAAAGAAATTATCACAGTTATCCGTGCGGTTCATAAATACAAAGATAGTAGAGAGCAGTTTGAAATGAGAACACATAAGAGACTTATTGATGTTATCAGACCAACAGCAAAAACTACTGATGCACTTCAGAACCTTGAAATTCCAGCAGGTGTTGACATCGTAATGGAAATCAAATAAGATTGTCGGTACCACAGTCACGTTGGTGAAAGCCAACCAATAACTAAGGAGGAATTATAATGAAAAAAGGAATTATCGGAAAAAAAATTGGTATGACTCAGATATTCGATGAATCTGGTAAAGTTATTCCAGTAACAGTTGTTGAAGCTGGTCCATGCGTAATTGTACAGAAAAAAACTATTGAAAATGATGGCTATTCTTCTGTTCAAGTTGGATATGGCGATGTAAAAATCACAAGAGTAAATAAACCAATGCAAGGGCACTTTAAAAAAGCTGATGTAGCTTGTAAGAAAAGGCTAAGAGAATTCAGATTTGAAGATTGTGACTCAATAAACGTTGGTGATATCATAAAAGTTGATACTTTTACTGTTGGTGATATAGTTGATGTAAGTGGAACAAGTAAAGGTAAAGGGTTCCAAGGTACTATCAAACGTAACAACAATTCAAGAATTAAAGAAACACACGGTTCTGGTCCAGTACATAGACATGCAGGTTCTATGGGTGCTTGTTCATCACCTTCACGTATTTTCAAAGGTAAAGCATTACCAGGACATATGGGTGCTGAAAAAGTTACTGTTCAAAATCTTGAAATAGTAAAAGTTGACGTAGAAAATAATTTAATTGCACTAAAAGGTGCTATTCCAGGTCCTAAAAACGGAATAATTTGCATCGTTGATAGTGTAAAAAAGGCTTAATGAAAGGAGGACGCATTTATGTTAAAAGTTTCAGTGTTTGATATGTCAGGAAAGCCGGTTGCGGAAACTGAACTTCCAAAAGACATATTTGGAATCACTCCTAATGAAGCTGTAATGCACGCAATGGTTGTTAATTATCTTGCTAATCAACGTCAAGGTACACAATCAACCTTAACACGTACTGAAGTTAGAGGTGGCGGAAGAAAGCCATGGAAACAAAAAGGTACTGGTCATGCAAGACAAGGTTCTATCCGTGCTCCTCAATGGACACACGGTGGTGTGGCTTTAGGTCCAAAACCTAGAGATTACAGATATGCTTTAAATAGAAAAGTTAGAAGACTAGCTATGAAATCAGCTTTATCTTCAAAACTTCAAAATAATGAAATAATAGTTTTAGATTCATTAACTATGAACGAATTTAAAACAAAATCAATGATATCTATGCTAAAAGCATTAAATGTTGATGGAAAAGCATTAATAGTTATGCCAGAAGTAGATAAAATGATAATCAAGAGTGCTGCAAATATTCCAGGAATTAAAACAACTCTTGTAAACACACTAAACGTATATGACATTTTGAATTATGATAAATTTATTGTTGTTCAAAGTGCTGTTGAAAAAATCGGGGAGGTGTACGCATAATGAAGGCAGCTCAAGATATAATTATAAAACCAATTATTACTGAAAGAAGTATGGATTTATTACAAGCCGGAAAGTACACTTTCAAGGTTGATAAAAGATGTAATAAAATTGAAATTGCAAAAGCTGTTGAAGAATTATTCAATGTCAAAGTTGCAAAAGTAAATACCATGAATTGTAATGGACGTCAAAAGCGTGTAGGCAAATTTGTGGGTAAAAAGCCTGATTGGAAAAAAGCAATAGTTACATTGAAGTCAGACTCAAAAACAATTGAGTTCTTTGATGGAATGATTTAATTATTTCAGGTTTAATATTGTATGGAAGTAATGCTTCCGCAAAAACGCATTTTAAGGAGTGAAATAAATGGCAATTAAAACATATAAACCGACTACACCAGCTCGTCGTCAGATGACTTGTACGGATTATTCACAGTTGTCAAAAGTTGAACCAGAAAAAAGTCTTTTAGAACCTCTAAAAAAAAGGTCTGGTAGAAACAGTTATGGTAGAATCACTGTTCGTCACAGAGGCGGCGGAAACAGAAGAAAATATCGTATAATTGACTTTAAAAGAAATAAAGACGATATGGATGCAAAAGTAATGACACTTGAGTATGATCCAAATCGTTCTGCACATATCGCTCTACTTCAATATGAAGATGGAGAAAAAAGATACATTATAGCTCCAAACGGTTTAAAAGTTGGAGATACAGTGAGAAGTGGATCTGATGCAGATATCAAACCAGGTAATGCTTTGTTATTATCAGATATTCCAGTAGGTACTTTCATTCACAACATTGAACTATACCCAGGAAAAGGCGCACAACTTGTACGTTCAGCTGGTAACATGGCTCAATTGATGGCTAAAGAAGGCGTTTATGCTCTATTAAGATTACCATCAGGTGAATTAAGAAATGTAAGAAGCAATTGTAAAGCTACAATTGGACAAGTTGGAAACATAGATCACGAAAACGTAAATTACGGTAAAGCTGGAAGAATGCGTCATATGGGTTGGAGACCAACAGTTCGTGGTTCTGTAATGAACCCTTGCGATCACCCTCACGGTGGTGGTGAAGGTAAATCACCAATAGGTCGTTCAGGTCCTGTAACTCCTTGGGGCAAGCCAACACTTGGCTATAAAACCCGTAAAAAGCATAACCGTTCAGATAAGTATATTGTTAAACGTAGGAACGGTAAATAAAGCTTGAAAGGAGGAAATTTATAATGAGCAGAAGTATCAAGAAAGGCCCTTTTGTACAAGAGGTACTTTTTAAGAGAGTTATGCAAATGAATGAAGCCGGTGAAAAGAAAGTTTTAAAAACTTGGAGTCGTTCATCAACAATTTTCCCAGATTTTGTGGGCCACACATTTGCTGTTCACGATGGTCGTAAACATGTACCAGTATATGTTAGTGAAGATATGGTAGGTCATAAATTAGGAGAGTTTGCTCCTACAAGAACTTATAAAGGTCATGCTGGCTCTAAAACATCAAATAATGGTAAGAGATAGCGGAAGGAGGAATTATTTATGGAAGCAAGAGCTTATTTAAGAAATGCTCGTATTTCACCTAGAAAAGTTAAAATTGTTTTGGATTTAATAAGAAACAAACCGGTGGAATATGCTATGGCGACTTTAAAACATACTCCAAAAGCTGCTTGTGAAGATTTGGCAAAGCTTTTGAAGTCCGCTATTGCAAATGCAGAAAATAATCATAGTATGGATAAAGAAACTTTATATGTTGCAGAGTGCTTTGTTTCTCCGGGTCCGACTATGAAACGCATAATGCCAAGAGCACAAGGTAGAGCTTTTAAGATTTTAAAGAGAACATCACATATAACAATGGTTTTAAAAGAAAAAGAATAATCCCAAATAGGAGGTAAACTATGGGCCAGAAAGTAAATCCACACGGTTTTCGTGTCGGCGTTATTAAGGATTGGGATTCACGTTGGTTTGCGAATAAAGCTGATTTTGGTGATACACTAGTAGAAGATTATAATATACGTAACTTTGTAAAGAAAAAATTATATTCTTCAGGTATTTCAAAAATTGAAATTGAACGTTTCGCTGATAAAGTAAGAATCCACATTCATTGTGCAAAACCTGGTATCGTAATTGGTAGAGGTGGAGCAGAAATAGAAAAATTACGTCAACAAATTGAAGCAATGTCTAATAAAAAGCAAATTTTAGTGAATATTGTTGAAGTTAAGCAACCTGATTTAAGTGCACAATTAGTTGCAGAAAAAATTGCACTTGATTTAGAAAACAGAGTATCCTTTAGACGTGCTATGAAACAGTCTATCGGTCGTACAATGCGTTTAGGTGCAAAAGGTATAAAAACAAGAGTTGCAGGTCGTTTAGGCGGTGCTGAAATTGCTAGAGCAGAAAGCTATAACGAAGGTACTATTCCACTACAAACAATTAGAGCGGATATAGATTATGGTACAGCTGAAGCTCATACAACATACGGACGTTTAGGCGTTAAGGTATGGATATACAAAGGTGAAATTCTTAAAGGTGAATTACATGCAGTAACTGAAAAGCCTGCTGAAAAGCCTGCAAGAAAAAGACGTGATAATAACAATAATAATAACAACAGACCACGTCCTGCTAGAAGAGAAGAAGGAGGTAATCGTTAATGCTACTTCCAAAAAGAGTAAAGTATCGTCGAGTTCATAGAGGACGTTTAACAGGTAAAGCTTATAGAGGAAATAAAGTTTCTCATGGTGAATTTGGTTTACAGGCTTTAGAACCAGCATGGATTACTTCTAATCAAATAGAAGCGGCCCGTATTGCTATGACACGTTATATCAAGCGTGGCGGTAAAGTTTGGATTAAAATATTCCCAGATAAGCCAATTACAGAAAAGCCTGCCGAAACTCGAATGGGTTCAGGTAAAGGTTCACCAGAATATTGGGTAGCAGTAGTAAAACCAGGCAGAGTAATGTTTGAAATAGCTGGTGTAGCAGAAGAAACTGCTAGAGAAGCTATGAGACTTGCAATGCATAAGCTCCCAATTAAATGTAAATTCATTACAAAAGAAGCAGAGGGAGGCGAGCAATAATGAAAGCTGTTGAAGTTAGAGAATTATCCACAACTGAAATGAATACAAAATTAGTTGACTTGAAGAAAGAGCTTTTTGCTCTCCGCTTTCAGCTAGCTGTAAATCAACTTGACAATACAGCACGTTTAAAAGCTGTAAAAAAAGATATTGCTCGTATTAAAACAATTATACGTGAGCAAGAAATCAAGTCAAGTATAGGACAGTAAGAAAGGGAGGATTTAGCGATGTCTGAAAGAAACCTAAGAAAAACTAGAATAGGTAAAGTAGTTAGCGATAAAATGGACAAAACAATTGTTGTGGCAATTGTTGATAATGTTAAACACCCACTTTACAAAAAAATCATTAAAAGAACTGTAAAATTAAAAGCTCATGATGAAAAAAATGAGTGTAAAATTGGTGATACAGTTGAAGTAATGGAAACACGACCATTGTCTAAGGAAAAGAGATGGCGTTTAATAGAAATTCTTGAAAAAGCAAAATAATTAATGAAATACGAAAAAAAATTCGTTGTCTATATTTTAAATTAATAAGGCATTTATTTCTGAAAGGAGGAGAACGACTGTGATACAAATGCAAACTTATCTAAAGGTTGCAGACAACACTGGTGCTAAGGAGCTTATGTGTATTAGAGTTTTAGGTGGTACACGTAGAAGATATGCAAATATCGGTGATGTAATCGTAGCTTCTGTTAAAAAAGCAACACCCGGCGGCGTGGTTAAAAAGGGTGATGTTGTTAAAGCAGTTATCGTTCGTTCAGCTAAGGGTTTAAGAAGAGAGGATGGCACATACATCCGCTTTGATGAAAACGCTGCTGTAATTGTAAAAGAAGATAAAAATCCAAGAGGAACTCGTATATTTGGACCAGTAGCAAGGGAACTTCGTGACAAGGAATTCATAAAGATTTTAAGCCTTGCTCCTGAAGTATTATAATGGAGGTGTCATATAAAATGAATAATGTACATGTAAAAAAAGGTGACACTGTTATTTTGCTTACAGGCAAGTATGCTGACAAATATGAAAGCAATGATAAAAGAAAAACTGGTAAGGTTTTAGAAGTTAGTAAAAAAGAAGGAAAAGTAATTGTTGAAGGTATTAACTATGTTACAAAACATGTTAAACCTACAAGAGCTGGTCAAGTTGGCGGTATTGTTCAAGCAGAAGCCCCAGTTTACGCTTGTAAAGTTCAATTAGTTTGTCCAAAATGCAGCAAACCTACTAGAATTGGTCACACAATCGAAACAGTTAAAGATAAAGAAGTTAAAAAGCGTGTTTGTAAAAAATGCGGTGCTACATTTAATTAATAAAGGAGAAACGACATGGCTAGATTAAAAGATTATTATAATAGCAGCGTAGCTCCTGCTATGATGAAAAAGTTTGGCTACAAAAGTGTTATGGAAATTCCAAAACTTGATAAAGTTGTAGTAAATGTTGGTGCTGGTGAAGCTAAGGAAAACGCGAAAGTTATAGAAGCAATTATGAATGATATTGCACTTATAACAGGTCAAAAACCTATTATTTGTAAGGCGAAAAAATCAGTAGCTAACTTTAAACTTAGAGAAGGAATGCCAATAGGAGTTAAAGTTACATTAAGAGCTGACAAAATGTATGAATTTGTTGATAGACTTTTCAATGTAGCTTTCCCACGTGTACGTGACTTTAGAGGTATTAATCCTAACTCTTTTGATGGTAAAGGAAACTACTCAACTGGAGTAAAAGAACAGTTGATATTCCCAGAAATAGAATATGATAAGATTGATAAAGTAAGAGGTATGGATATTAATTTTATTACAACAGCTAAAACAGATGAGGAAGCAAAGGAGCTATTATCATTACTTGGTGCTCCATTTGTTAAATAGGGAGGAAGTATATTATGGCAAAAAAAGCGATGGTTTTAAAGCAACAAAAAACTCCCAAATTTTCCACACGTGCATATAGCAGATGCAAAATATGTGGTAGACCACATGCATACTTAAGAAAATACGGAGTTTGCCGTATTTGTTTTAGAGAATTAGCACATGATGGTCAAATTCCGGGTGTTAGAAAAGCTAGCTGGTAATAAGTACAAAGGAGGTCATTCGGCATGCAAATTACAGATACAATTGCAGATATATTAACTAGAATTCGTAATGCGAATTCAGCAAAGCACGCTACGGTTGACGTTCCCGCTTCAAATGTAAAGAAAGCTATTACACAAATTTTGGTAGACGAAGGTTATGTTAAGAGTTTTCAGGTTATTGAAGATGGTAAGCAAGGTATAATAAGAATTACATTAAAATATGGTGATAATAAATCACCAGTAATTACTGGCTTACGTAGGGTATCAAAACCGGGTTTACGTATTTATTCAAGTTGTGAGGATATGCCAAAGGTAAGAAAAGGGCTTGGTATCGCAGTAGTTTCTACTTCAAAAGGAATTATGACAGATAAAAAAGCTCGTGAATTAAACGTTGGCGGCGAAGTCCTTGCATTCGTATGGTAAGGAGGACACAAAATGTCAAGAATAGGTAGAATGCCGATTAGTGTTCCTGCCGGTGTAGATGTAAATAATGTAAACAATACAATTACGGTAAAGGGCTCTAAAGGTGAATTAACAAAAAGCTTTTCAAAAGAGCTAAGCATAGAACTTAAAGATGGACAAGTAGTAGTTACACGTCCTACTGACAATAAATTACACAGATCATTACATGGTTTAACAAGAACTTTAATAGCAAACATGATTGAAGGCGTAACAAACGGATACTCTAAGGCTTTAGATGTAGAAGGTGTTGGATATCGTGTAGCTAAACAAGGAACTAACTTAGTAATGAACTTAGGCTATTCACATCAAGTTATTATGGCAGAGAGAGATGGAATTACAATAGACGTTCCTGCTCCAAACAAAATTGTTATCAATGGTATTGATAAACAAGCTGTTGGACAATTTGCTGCTGAAGTACGTGAAAAACGCCCACCAGAGCCTTACAAAGGTAAAGGTATTAGATATGCCGGTGAAAGAATTATCCGTAAAGAGGGTAAAGCTGGTAAAGGCAAGAAGTAAAAAGGAGTGAATTTCAATGATTAAAAAGGTTGATAGCAATAAGGCTAGAGCAGCTAGACACCGCAGAGTTCGTGCGAAAATATCTGGCACTCCGGAGCGTCCACGTCTTAATGTATTTCGCTCCTCAAAGCATATTTATGCACAGTTAATAGATGATGTAAACGGTGTAACAATTGCATCAGCATCTAGTATTTTAAAAGATGCTGATTTTAACGGCGGAAACAAAGACGGCGCACGTAAAGTTGGACAGTTAATAGCTCAAAATGCAGTGGCTAAAGGAATTACTTCTGTTGTATTTGACAGAGGCGGTTATTTGTACCATGGACGTATTAAAGAGCTTGCTGATGCTGCACGTGAGGGCGGACTACAGTTCTAAAAGAGGAGGTAAAAAACTTTGGCTAATATAGATGCTTCAAAATTGGAGCTTTCAGAAAAAGTTGTTTCCATTAACAGAGTATCAAAAACTGTTAAAGGTGGACGTATAATGAAGTTTTCTGCTCTTGTAGTAGTAGGCGATGGAAACGGAATAGTTGGATTTGGTTTAGGAAAATCCGGGGAAGTTCCAGATGCTATACGTAAGGGTATAGAAGATGCTAAGAAAAATTTAATTAAAATATCATTAAGAGGTACAACAATACCACATGAAATAATAGGTAAATTTGGAGCAGGTAGTGTTCTTATGAAACCTGCTGCACCTGGTACTGGAGTTATTGCTGGTGGTCCAGTTCGTGCTGTTGTTGAAATAGCTGGAATTAAGGATATAAGAACAAAATGTTTACGTTCTAACAATCCATGTAACGTTGTGCGTGCTACAATACAAGGACTTGCAGCTTGTGTTTCAGCAAAAGAAGTTGCTGAAAAAAGAGGCAAGACTGTAAAAGAAATTTTAGGATAGGAGTGAGTTTTATGCCAAAAAAGATAAAACTAGTAAAAAGTCTTATCGGACGTAAAAAAGATCAAATTGCTACAGCTCATTCTTTAGGCCTTAAAAAAATAGGTGAGGTTACAATTCAACCTGACAATGAGCAGACAATGGGAAAAATCAATAGAATATCCCACCTCGTAGAGGTACAAGAAGCATAAGCTAAGGAGGTGCGAACAATGAAATTACATGAATTATCACCTGCACCAGGTTCAACTAAAGCGGTTAAACGTGTAGGTAGAGGACATGGTTCTGGAAATGGTAAAACTGCTGGTAAAGGGCATAAAGGTCAAAATGCTCGTTCTGGCGGAGGAGTTCGTATAGGTTTTGAAGGCGGACAAATGCCTTTAATTAGACGTATTCCAAAAAGAGGATTTAACAACATTTTTGCAAACACATATGCAGAAGTAAATGTTTCACAATTAAATAGTTTTGTAGATGGCACTGTAGTAGATGCTGATTTATTAAAAGCATCAGGAATTATTAAAAAAATTCATGATGGTGTTAAGATTTTAGGTAATGGCGAATTAACATCAAAATTAACTGTAAAGGCTACAAGCTTCTCTAAAAGTGCTATAGAGAAAATTGAAAAGGCCGGTGGGAAGACTGAAGAGGTGATTTAGTGTGCTTGAAACAATAAGAAATGCGTGGAAAGTTCAAGAAACCAGAAAGAAACTTCTATATACTTTGTTAATTATAATTATATATAGAATAGGTTCAGTATTTATCCCTGCTCCATTCCTTGATAATGAAGTGTTGGCAGAATGGATGAAAGCAAATGCAACAGGAGGAAATTTCTTAAATTTCTTCAATCTTTTAACTGGTGGAAATTTTTCTAAGGCAACTGTTTTTACACTATCTATTCAACCTTTTATTCAAGCTTCAATTATAGTTCAACTATTATCATATGCAATTCCACCTCTTGAAAGACTTTCTAAAGAAGGTGAAGAGGGAAGAAAAAAAATGGACAAAATATCTGCTTTTGTTTCTTTAGGTTTAGCAGTCTTTATGGGATTTGCTTATTACCTTACAATGAAAAAAGCAGGTGCAGTAAAATACACAGAAGGTTTTGATGGAATATTAGTAGCAATAGTAATGGTTGCAGTTTTTGTAACAGGCTCTTGTTTAGTAGTATGGCTTGGAAATAGATTAAATGAAAAAGGAATTGGAAATGGTATTTCAATAATTCTTTTTGCAGGAATACTTTCAGGTGGTCCTTCATCTATCCTTAGTATGATAAAAATGGCAATAGATTCTCCAAATCCATATGCATTTGTAGTTCCAGGCTTATTATTAGTGTTTATTGCTATGATTGCATTTATAATCTTTATGAATAATGCTGAGAGAAGAATTCCTATCCAATATGCTAAGCGTGTTGTTGGTAGAAAACAGTATGGTGGACAAAGTACACATATTCCAATTAAAGTATCTATGAGTGGTGTTATGCCTATCATTTTTGCAAGTGCATTTATGTCTTTACCATTAACAATTTCTTTCTTTTTCCCAGTATCAAAAAATCCAATTACAGGTTGGGAAATTTTCTATGCAAAGTTTATTCAATTATTTTCACCTTCTAGTTGGTTATACGCGATTTTATACTTTTTATTGATTATAGGATTTAATTATTTTTATGTTTCTATGCAGTATAATCCAGTAGAAATTGCAAACAATTTAAGACAAAGTAATGGAGGAATTCCTGGTATTAGACCTGGAAAACCAACATCAGATTATATCCAAAGAATATTATCAAAGATAACTCTTGTAGGTGCTATTTTCTTAGGACTTATAGCAATATTCCCAATATTCTTCTCATGGCTATTGCCAGAGATGCAAGGTATTGCAATGGGCGGTACATCAATACTAATCGTTGTAAGCGTTGCTTTAGAAACAGTTCGTACTTTAGAATCTCAAATTATGATGCGTCATCATAAAGGATTCTTAGAATAATGGGAGGTTAATTTAATGAATTTAATTTTATTAGGTGCACCAGGTGCAGGAAAAGGTACTCAAGCAGAAGTTATTTCAGATGCGTTAAATATCCCTCAAATATCAACAGGCAACATACTTAGAGAAGCTGTTAAAAATGGTACTGATTATGGTATTAAAGCTAAAGAGGCAATGGAAAGTGGAGCACTAGTTTCAGATGAAATCGTGATTGGAATTTTAAAGGATAGAATATCTGAAGATGATTGCAAAAGTGGTTTTATTTTAGACGGTTTTCCAAGAACTGTTCCTCAAGCTGAAGCTCTTGATAATATGGCTGTTAGAATTGATAAAGTAGTAGAAGTTTTCGTGCCTGATGAAGTAATTAAGCAAAGAGTTTCAGGAAGAAGAGTTTGTGAAGCATGTGGTGCTACATATCATATAGAGTTCAAGCCTTCAAAAGTTGATGGCGTTTGTAACAAGTGTGGTGGCAAAACAATAATTCGTAAAGACGATCAACCTGAAACAGTAATTGAAAGGCTATCAGTTTATCATAAACAAACTGAGCCACTTAAAGATTACTATAAAAAACAAAACAAACTTGAAACAGTTGTTGGACAGGATAAAGTAGAAGATACATCAAAGCTCACTCTAAAGGCTTTGGGAGTTAACTAACTATGATTAAAATTAAGTCTGGCAGCGATATCGAAAAAATGCGTATTGCCGGTAAAATTGCCGGTAGTGCGTTGAAAATAGCAGGAGAAGCAATAAAACCAGGAATGTCAACTTTACAAATAGATAAAATTATTTATGATTATATCTGTAGTAATGGTGCAACTCCATCATTTTTAAATTATGGAGGTTTCCCAGCAAGTGCGTGTATTTCAATTAATGATGAAGTTATTCATGGTATTCCGAATTCTTCAAAAATCATTCAAGAAGGAGATATTGTAAGTATTGACGTTGGGGCCTATAAAGATGGTTTTCACGGTGACACTTGTAAGACTTTTTCTGTAGGAGAAATATCAGATGAAGCTAAAAAACTTTTAGAAGTTACTGAAAAAAGTCTTTATGAGGCTATAAAGGTAGCAAATGTAGGGGTTAGATTAGGTGATGTATCACATGCAGTTGAAAAATATTGTACTTCTCGAGGATATTCAGTAGTAAAACAATATTGTGGGCATGGTATTGGTAAGGAACTTCATGAAGATCCTGAAGTGCCAAACTACGGTAGAGCGGGTCATGGACCTAGACTTGTAGCCGGAATGACTATAGCTATAGAGCCTATGATTAATGTAAAAGGTGAACAAGTAAAAGTATTAAATGATGGATGGACAGTTTTAACTGAAAGCGGTTCACTTTCAGCTCATTTTGAACATACCGTAGCGATAACTTCAAATGGTGCAGTTATATTAACTAATCCTTGATGGAGGTATTGTGATGGAAGTTAAAATAGGCATGGTAGTTAAAGCAATTGCAGGACGTGATAAAGATAGGTTTTTTGTAATAAAGGAAGTTAAGGACAATTTTGTTTTGATTGTTGATGGTAAATCAAGAAAACTCGAATTTCCAAAAAAGAAAAAAATCAAGCATTTGAGATTAACTAAATCAATAATCGATATAGAAGAGATTACAAATAAAAAATTAAAAAAAACTTTAAGTGAGTTCTGTGATTAAGCTCACCATAATGAAAGTGGAGGTATTTTATTTATGTCTAAAGAAGATGTAATTGAATTGGAAGGAACAGTAATAGAGGCTCTTCCAAACGCAATGTTTCAAGTTGAATTGCCTAATTCACATAGAATATTGGCACATGTATCTGGCAAATTAAGAATGAATTATATTCGTATCGTACCTGGTGATAAAGTTACTATAGAAATGTCACCATATGATTTGACAAAAGGCAGAATTACTTGGCGTTCAAAATAAGTTAAGTAAAGATGTTTTCTAACTATCTTAAGGAGGTATTTTCAATGAAAGTTAGACCTTCAGTGAAACCTATGTGTGAAAAATGCAAAGTTATTAAACGCAAAGGTAGAATAATGGTTATTTGCGAAAATCCAAAGCATAAACAAAGACAGGGCTAGAGATAGCTAACGGAGGTGTAATAAATTAATGGCAAGAATTGCTAGTATAGACTTACCAAAAAATAAAAGAATCGAAATCGGTTTAACATATATTTATGGTATAGGTCAACCAACAGCTACAAAAATTTTAGCTGATACTGGAGTAAATCCAGATACAAGGGTAAAAGATTTAACAGAGGAAGAAGTTAATTTACTTCGTGAATACATCGATAAAAACTGTGCTGTTGAAGGTGATCTTCGTAGAGAAGTAGCATTGAATATTAAAAGACTTATTGAAATTGGTTGTTACCGTGGCGTTCGTCATCGTAAAGGTTTGCCAGTTAGAGGTCAACGTACAAAAACAAATGCTAGAACTCGCAAAGGTCCAATCAAAACAGTTGCAAATAAGAAGAAGTAAGGAGGGAAATGAACGATGGCACAACCAAAAAAGAAAATTACTACTATCAAGAGACGCAGAGAGCGTAAAAACATTGAGAGCGGTGCAGTTCATATCCAATCCACTTTCAATAATACAATCGTTACTATTACAGACGTTCAAGGAAATGCAATTTCATGGGCTAGTGCGGGTGGTTTAGGATTTAGAGGTTCTAGAAAATCTACTCCTTACGCTGCACAAACTGCTGCTGAAACAGCTGCAAAAGCTGCTATGGAACATGGTTTGAAAATAGTTGAAGTGTATGTTAAAGGTCCTGGATCAGGACGTGAAGCTGCAATTAGAGCTTTGCAAACAGTAGGTCTTGAAGTTAAAATGATCAAGGATGTAACTCCAATTCCTCACAATGGATGCCGTCCTCCAAAAAGAAGACGTGTGTAATTATTAACAGGAGGTGTAAATTATGGCAATTAATAGAGTTCCAATATTAAAAAGATGTAAAGCTTTAGGCATTAGCCCTGCTGTTATGGGTGTTGCTAAAGATACAAAACGTAATCCAAATGGTAACAGAAGATCAAAAGTTTCTGAGTACGGTTTACAACTACGTGAAAAGCAAAAATTAAAATTTATATATGGTGTTTTAGAAAAACAATTCTATCACTATTTTGAAATAGCAGCAAAAATGGAAGGTAAAGCAGGTCATAACTTATTAACATGTCTAGAAACAAGATTAGACAATGTTTCATTTAGAATGGGTCTTGCTTCAACAAGAAGAGAATCTAGACAATTAGTTTCTCATGGACATTTCACAGTAAATGGACAAAAAGTAGATATTCCTTCTTATAGAGTAAAAATAAATGATGTAATTGCACTATCTGATAGTAGCAAGAGCAGCACAAAATTCAAAGAAATTGCTGAAGTTACAAACGGCAGAGTAATCCCTCTATGGCTTGAAATGAATAAAGAAGCTAGTACAGCTAAAGTAGTTCGTATGCCTATTAAGGAAGATTTGGACTATGAAATTGAAGATCAGTTAATAGTTGAGTTGTACTCTAAGTAATATAATTAGTTTCTGGGTCGGCACAATAAAATTAACGATTATTAATGTGATTGTGAAATAGGAGGGTTTTTATGCTTGAAAAAATAGAAAAACCGGAAATAGAAACAGTCGAGCTTAAAAGTGACGGGAAATATGGGAAATTCGTTTTAGCTCCACTTGAGCGTGGCTATGGAATAACTTTAGGAAATAGCTTAAGACGAGTATTACTCTCCTCGCTACCCGGAGTTGCTGTTACTTCAGTTAAGATTGATGGAGTACACCATGAATTATCTACAATTCCAGGTGTAAAGGAAGATGTTACTGAAATTGTACTTTGCATAAAGGGTTTAACAGCAAAATTGCATGGTGAAGGACCTAAAACAGTTTATATAGAAGCAGAGGGCGAATGTGAAGTAACTGCTGGTGATATAAAAACTGATTCAGAAGTGGATATTTTGGATCCAGGAATGCATATTGCTACTTTAGGTAAAGATGCAAAACTAAGTATGGAACTTGTCTTAGATAGAGGCAGGGGTTATGTATCTGCTGAAAGAAATAAGCAGTTGATAAATATGCCTATAGATGTTATTGCAGTAGATAGTATATATACACCTGTTTTAAAAGTCAACTATCAAGTTGAGGATACTCGTCTTGGTCAAGTTACAGACTTTGATAAGCTTACTTTAGAAGTATGGACCGATGGTACTATATCTGCTAAAGAAGCTATTTCACAGGCAGCCAATCTCCTCAACGAGCATCTAAAGCTATTCATAGATCTTTCAGAAGAAGCTAGTATAGCTGAAGTATTAGTTGAAAAAGATGATAAAGGAAAAGAAAAAATCCTTGAGATGACCATTGAGGAACTTGACTTATCGGTACGTTCTTTCAACTGTTTAAAACGTGCAGGCATAAATACTGTTGATGACTTAATAAATAAGTCAGAAGAAGAAATGATGAAAGTAAGAAATCTAGGTAAAAAATCTTTTGATGAAGTAAAAGAAAAATTACATTCTTTAGGATTCGACCTTTCGTCTGAAGAAGATTAATCAAACAAATTATTTAGATATAAATCTGAAAGATTATCTATAAAGGAGTGAATTTCTATGCCAGGAGCAAGAAAACTAGGAAGAACATCAGACCATAGAAGATCTATGCTTAGAGCTATGGTGACTTATTTACTAGAAAACGGTAAGATTGAAACTACTGTTACTAGAGCTAAAGAAGTACGTTCTGTTGCTGAAAAAATGATAACTATTGGTAAGAATAATGATCTGCACTCCAAGCGTCAAGTGTTAGCATATGTAACTAAGGAAAGTGTTACAAAGAAACTTTTTGATGAGATTTCACCAAAATATGCTGATAGAAACGGTGGATATACTCAAATAATAAAGATTGGTCCACGTCGTGGAGACGCAGCAGAGATGGCAATTATTAAATTAGTATAGTAAATGATAAAAAGAGGATATTTTATATCCTCTTTTTTTTATTTACTATGAAATAAATTTTAAAAATTCTTCGACTAATTTATGGACACTTGTGTATGGATTCATATCTTGTATATCTGAAAGTATATTTTTATCATTTTCAATAAAGAATTTTTCAAGAACTTTTGCATTTTCAATTGCTTTTTGAATATTACCTTCTTTGATAATTTCACGTATTGTACCCTTATTAGCTTTTTTATAACTTTTATTTATATGTGTTTCTAAGTGTATTAAAATATCACGTTTGCTTAATATTGATTTTATATTTTCAAAATGCATTAACAACCATGTTTCAAAGGAATAGTTAGAGATTAGCAATTCGTAAAAATCTTCCGTAGTGTAATTATCATTTGCATTTTGAATAACATCCTGAATATCTGTTGGATCATCACAGTCAAATACCAAATACTTTTTGTAGGTACGGAATCTACTTGTATTTTCTTCGTTTAACAGAAATTTATTTGCATAATTAAGGACTGTTCGTGCATTTCCATTAGCCTGTTGTAAGATGATTGTAATTTCATTGTATTTATTCTTTTTTATACTTTCAGCTAAGTACTCAAAATAATATTTTTCTGTTTTACCCTCGCAAAAAATTATAACTTTACCGATGTTGGTTTCTAAATGGTTTGAGATTTTGGGTGATAAGTTTGTTTTACCCATCTAATTCACCACCTGAAATTTCGTTATATTGAAATATTGGTATGGCACCATACTTTCCTTGTAAGTATTCTTTGCTAAAACTGGCGTCTTCACGTACTTTTAAATCAGACAAAGCGTAAAGAGAAGATTCTCCACATTCATTTTTATCAACAAAAACAATTTCGTCACGTCTAAACTGGTTATAGTTAAGAAGGGAAACATCATGAGTTGTAAAAATTAATTGTGCCTTTTTATTGCAACTAGAACAAAAAATATCTACAATCATCTTGGTTAAAAGAGGATGAAGTCTAGCTGACATTTCATCAACTATGAAAACTCCGCCTTTGGAAATCATTTCAATAATATTTTGGATATATGCAAGAAATCGTAGAGTACCAGTAGATTCTTGCTGTAAATCAAATTTTTTTTCTCCTACAATATTTCCGTTTTTGTCATAAATATCGTGTACAGTTCGGACAACTTTCTCCTTCTTTTTTTTACCGGTATTTTCGTTAATGGTAGTTTCAGTTTGAACATCAAGTCTTTTTATTCCTACATCAATTAAACGTAAATAGTTTTCTACTTTTTCTCGATATGACTTATTTGTAACTAGTTTTTGGGAGAAACCTACCATTCCAGCCAAACCTTTTACAGTTGATTCAAAAAGAATCTCAGTGAATACATTATATTCTTCACGAAAAAAAGATATAAAATCATTAAGCACAATAATTTTAGATTCTTCATCAAGAAAATAATCAAGTACAGCAATATAAAGGCGTTCTGAAGGCGTTTTTTTATAAGAACCAATTATTTTTTGATATTTACTTCCGAAAGAAAGGTCGTTTCCAATACGTTCAAATACTTTTTTATCATCAATAAATAACCATTCACTTATGACATCTTTAGGTGTGCACTCAAAGCCATATTGTACTTGTTTTCCATTACGTAAAAATATAATTTCAAACTCTGAAGTATCGCTTATATCATCTGAAAGGCTAAATGGTTCAAGTTTGGTTTTTTTGTTCAAATGTATGGTTTCAAAATCTTCGATTTCGTTTTTGTTAATAAATTGAGAAAAGATATATTTTTCAAAAAAAAACATTGCTGAAATAAAATTGGATTTGCCTGATGCGTTTGCACCATATAAAGCTGTAGCTTTTAGTAAATTAAGTTTATCATTTAAGTTAATAATATGATGCGGATGCTGTACATATGATGTTGCTCTCATATCTAGAATAGTTTCATTTTTAAAAGATGTATAATTTTTAATTTTAAACATTAATAACATTAAAAAACCTCCAATTGAAATAGTACTATATTATTAAGTATACTTGAATTTAAAGTAAAGTCAACTATATTTACGATATTTTCGTAAATATTACATAAAAGATATGATTTTATCTTTAATATTATTAATTATATTTGAATTATTTGATTATATTATCGGTATAAATCTTAAAATCCACAAAAAACCAGCTTTTTTCAATTTCTCTTTTGCTTGATTTTAATCACATAAAATGCTATAATTAAAATATTATTTTATTTCTACTGATTAAATTATAAATCTATATTTTAACTAATTATAATAAATTTATATCAAGAATTTATTATAATTATAAACTTATATTTTGTATAATTATGATGTAAATTTATATATCTTTTGGAGGTAATTCATGCTTACAGATATTGAAATAGCACAACAAGCTAAAATCAAGAGAATTTATGAAATAGCAGAAAAATTAGGGCTAGAAGATGATGATATAGAGCCTTATGGACATTATAAAGCAAAGCTTTCCGAAAAACTTTCAGAAAAAATTAAAGATAAAGTTGATGGAAAACTTATACTTGTAACTGCAATAAATCCTACTCCTGCAGGAGAGGGTAAAACAACAGTCAGTGTTGGATTAACTCAAGCTATGAATAGGATAGGTAAAAATACTGTACTTGCTTTAAGAGAACCTTCACTAGGCCCTGTTTTTGGTGTTAAAGGTGGTGCCGCTGGTGGTGGTTATTCACAGGTTGTACCTATGGAAGATATAAATTTGCATTTTACAGGGGATATGCATGCTATTACTGCGGCAAATAATCTTTTATGTGCTATTTTAGATAATCATATTCAGCAGGGAAATGATTTGAATATAGATCAACGTAAAATAATGTTTAAGCGTTGTATGGATATGAATGATAGAGCTTTAAGAGATATAGTTATAGGTCTCGGTGGTAAGATAAATGGAGTGCCTAGAGAAGATGGTTTTCAAATTACCGTTGCATCTGAGATAATGGCTATTTTATGTCTTTCAGAAGATATAGAAGATTTGAAAAAACGTATAGGAAACATTCTTGTTGCATATGATATTTCTGGAAAAGCAATTTATGCAAGGGATTTAAATATACAAGGTGCTATGACAGCCTTACTTAAGGAAGCTTTAAAACCAAACTTAGTTCAAACTTTAGAAAATAATCCAGTATTAATTCATGGTGGACCTTTTGCAAATATTGCACATGGTTGTAACTCAGTTAGAGCAACAAAAATGGCTTTGAAATTGGGCGATTATTGTGTAACAGAAGCTGGTTTTGGTTCTGATTTGGGAGCGGAAAAATTCTTTGATATAAAGTGTCGTTTTGCAAATTTAAAACCGTCTTGCGTTGTTTTAGTAGCAACTATTAGGGCTTTAAAATATAATGGCGGAGTTTTAAAAAGTGATTTATCAACTGAAAACGTTGAAGCTTTGAAAAAAGGAATTATAAATTTAAAAGTACATATAGAAAATATGAACAAATTTGGATTGCCTGTAGTAGTTGCTATAAATAAGTTTCATACAGATACACAAGAAGAAATAAAATGTATAGAGGATTTTTGCAATGCAATGAATGTAGAGGTTTCACTAACTGAAATTTTCTCAAAAGGTGGTCAAGGTGGCGTTGATTTAGCTGAAAAAGTTTGTAAGACTATAGATAAAAATAATAGTGAATTTAAACACTTGTATAGTGATAAATTAAATATAAAAGAAAAACTAGACGTAATTGCACGTGAAATTTATAGAGCAGATGGGGTTACATTTACTACACAAGCAGAAAAAACTTTAATTGAAATTGAAAAGTTAGGTTTAGGCGATATGCCTGTTTGTGTTGCAAAAACTCAATATTCTCTTTCAGATGATCCTTCTAAGCTTGGAAATCCAACTGGCTTTAAAATTACAGTAAGAGACTTGAAAATTTCTTCAGGTGCAGGGTTTATAGTGGCTTTAACTGGAGATATAATGACTATGCCGGGACTGCCAAAAAAACCAGCGGCGTTATCAATTGATTGTGAAAATGACGGTAAAATAACAGGTTTATTTTAGATTCTGGAGGATTTTATGCAAAAAAGATTTGAAAAAGTGTATTCACAGGGTATGCTGGAGAAATGTGAAATACTTAAAGATGTGGTTAGTGGAGTACATTATCTAGTCTGTTCAAATGGGTACGGAATGGGAATCACACCTTTATTAGACACAAATGGTAACATAGTTATATATAATAACTTGGACCAAAAAAACTTTGACAAAAAGGAAAATTAACATGGTAAAAATAATTACTGATTCACCTGAAAAAACTATAGATGTAGCAAAAAAAATAGGAGAGCTTTTGAAGCCAAATGATTTAATTGCTTTTAAGGGTGGATTAGGAGCTGGTAAAACTACATTTACAAGAGGAATTGCAATTGGAATGGGTTTAGGTGATGAGGTTTCATCTCCAACATTTGCAATTGTAAATGAATATAGAGGAGAGGTATCTTTATATCATTTTGATATGTATAGAATAAAAAATTCAGATGACTTAGAGACTACTGGATTTTATGATTATCCTTTAGAAAAAAACGTTTTTGTTATAGAATGGTCAGAAAATATTTTAGATGTATTACCTAAAAATACTATATATATAACTATAAATTATTTAGACGATGATAAAAGAGAGATTTTTATCGAGGGAGATGAAAGATTTGCACATTTTGAGTATTGATACATCTGGAAAAATTGCTTCTGCTGCTATTTGTACCGAAGAAAATATTATAGCAAGTTATACAATTCAAACAGAACATACACATTCTCAAGTTATGTTACCTTTATGCAAAAAAATGATTGAAGATGCAGATTTTAATCTAGAAAATGTAGATATATTTGCAGTTGCAAATGGACCTGGCTCATATACCGGACTTAGAATAGGTATATCGATAATAAAGGCTATGGCATTTGCTTTGGATAAGAAGTGTGTAGGAGTATCTACGCTAGAGGGTTTAGCATATAACTTAATAGGGCATAATACATATGTTTGTCCTATTATTAAAGCAAGACAGGAGCTAGTCTATACAGCGTTGTTTCAATGCGTAGATGGTAAAATTAATCAAATTGAAGATGATGCTATTATCTCAATAGAAGATTTATATGAGAAATTAATAAAGATAAACGATACAATTATTTTTAATGGTGATGGAATAGATTTGTTTTTTGAGAGATATAATAAAAACAATTTTGTAAAAGCTCCAGTAAATTTACGATTTCAAAGTGCGGTAGGAATTGCAATGGCAGCTTTCAATAAAAAAGCAGATTCTCCACATGATTTAAATGCAGAATATCTTCAACTTACAAAAGCTGAAAAAGATATTAACAAATAAATTATAATTCAGTTTTGTTAAGTATTTAGACTTTGCGGAATTGATTAGAAACTTAAATGTAATCAAATTAGGAAAAGCAATTAAAGTTTTACTCGATTTTTTTCAAAAAATCGTAGGTTTCCAAAGGGCAACGCCCTTGGTCGCTTTCCGCAGAAAGCGAAAGCTTTAATACTTATAGGAGCATTTAGGGTAGCGAACTTTAGTGAGCGTAGGGATTTTGCGATAGAAAATCCCTAAACCTGCAAAGCAGGTTTATTAGAGTTTCGACTCTGAAGAGTCGACCAGGCTTTCCGGTCGCCCTGGACCTTCGGGGTGTATATCTTTTGCGATAGAAAATCTTTAAACCTGAAAAGCAGGTTTATTAGAGTTTCGACTCTGAGGAGTCGACCGGGCTTTCCGGTCGCCCTGGACCGTCGGGGTGTGAATTTCCAGTCACCGATACTTTGGGAATATATAAATAGTAGCCAAATAGTAAAACAAAGAAAAATAAGATAATTGAAATATTGATTTTACTCATGTTTTATGGTATAATAAATACTTATTATTCTTAAAAATAATGCTAATTAGAGAATATGTTACAATCCAGCCTTTAAAGGTAAAGGTTACGATTTTGTAGGTATTTCGACTCTGCGGAGTCGACCGGGCTTTCCGATAATCTTGGGATCTTCGAAGTGGGTATTCCTGGTTGGCTATAGGCGTTTGATAAAATATCTTTGCATTACGTGGCCGAATAGTAACGAAAATATATTGTAAAAGTTTGAAATAAGGAGAGTGTGATTATGATTGCTATAGGTTGTGACCATGCTGGTTATGAATTAAAAAAAGAATTTATCACATATTTAAAAGAAAAAAACTATGATTTTATAGATTTAGGTTGTGATGGCGAGTCTTGTGATTATCCAAACATAGCAAAAGCAGTATCTGAAAAAATAACAAATGGTGAAGTTGAAAAGGGAATTCTTATATGTGGCACAGGAATAGGAATGTCCATAGCAGCTAACAAAATTAAAGGTATAAGAGCGTCACTTTGCTCAGACTCTTTTTCTACTAGATTTACTAGACTGCATAATGATTCAAATGTTATGTGCATAGGTGCAAGAGTAATAGGAACAGGCTTGGCTTTAGAATTACTTGAGATTTTCTTAACTACCGAATATGAAGGTGGCAGACATCAAAAAAGATTAGATATTATTAAAAATTTTGAATAAAAACGGAGGAATTTTTATGTTAAATGTAAAAGTAATAGAACATCCACTAATTCAACACAAAATCTCACTAATGAGAGATAAAAACACTGGTTCAAAAGAATTCAGAGAATTAATTTCTGAAACAGCTATGCTTATGTGTTATGAAGCAACAAGAGATTTGCCTTTAAAAGAAGTAGAAATTGCAACTCCTGTGGCTATTTCTAAAACAAAAGTGATTTCAGGAAGAAAACTTGCATTCATTCCTATTTTAAGAGCAGGTCTAGGAATGATGGAAGGATTGACAGCGTTAGTGCCAGCCGCTAAAATAGGTCATATAGGTACTTTTAGAGACAAGGAATCTGAAAATATTATAAAATATTATTCAAAACTTCCAGATGACATAAATGAAAGAGATGCTATAGTTGTAGACCCAATGTTAGCTACAGGTTCTTCTGTAAATGTTGCAGTAACAGAACTTAAAAATAAAGGAGCAAAGAGCATAAAATTTATGTGTATAATAGCTTCTCCTGAGGGAATAGAAGCTGTTAATAAAATGCATCCAGACGTTGAGATTTACTGTGGGGTTATAGATCAGGGAATAAATGAAAACAAGTTTATTGTTCCAGGACTTGGTGATGCAGGAGATAGAATGTTTGGAACAAAGTAGTTTTTGAAAGGATATTTTTATGTGCGGAATAGTTGGTTATATTGGTGAAAAAAATTGTGCAGATGTTTTAGTAGATGCTTTAACAAAGCTAGAGTATCGTGGTTATGATTCTGCTGGAATTGCTGTTTTTGAAAACAATAAAATAGTAGTTGAAAAATCAAAAGGACATTTAGGAGATTTAGTTAATAAAATAAGTAACAGAGAATCAAAGTTTGAAGGACATTGTGGAATAGGTCATACAAGATGGGCTACACACGGTGAACCATCGGACATAAATTCTCATCCACATGGAAATAAGAGAGTATCAGTTGTTCACAACGGAATAATTGAAAACTATAAACAACTAAAGAATTTTTTAATTGAACAAGGATATCACTTTGAAAGTCAAACAGATACAGAAACAATAGCCAAATTGCTAGATTATTATTATGAAAATGATCCTTTTGAAACAATAAGAAAAGTCATTGCAGACGTAGAAGGTTCATATGCATTGGGTATAATTTTTAGAGATTTTCCAGATAGAATTTTTGCAGTTAGAAAAGACAGTCCTTTGATAGTAGGCGTTGGAAAAGGTGAAAACTTTATTGCTTCAGACGTTCCTGCGATACTTAGCTATACAAGAGAATATTATTTACTTGAGCAAGATGAAATAGCAGTAATAAAAAGAAATAAAATATCTATTTATGATGTTCATAAAACTTTAATTGAAAAAGAGCTTATGGTGGCAAATTGGAGCATGGATGCTGCTGAAAAAGGCGGATACGAGCATTTTATGCTTAAAGAAATATTTGAACAACCAACAGCAATAAAAACTACAATAGCACCTAGAATTTCAAATGGAATGCCGTATTTAGAAGAATCTGGCATATCAGATGAGGTTTTAAATAGCGTTAAACAAATATATATAATTGCATGTGGAACAGCTATGCATGCAGGTATTGTAGGTAAATATGTTATTGAAAAAATAGCTAAAGTTCCGGTTATCGTTGATATAGCTTCAGAGTTTAGATATAGAGAACCACTTATATGTGAAGATGACTTGGTTATTATCATTTCTCAATCTGGTGAAACAGCAGATAGTTTAGCGGCCTTAAAACTTGCAAAGAGTAAGGGTACAAAAACACTTGCCATAGTAAATGTAAAAGGCTCGTCTATAGCTAGAGAAGCTGATATGGTCATTTACACTCATGCAGGACCTGAAATATCTGTTGCATCAACAAAAGCATATTCTGTACAATTATCTGTTATGTATTTACTTGCTTTCGAGTTGGCATACATAAAAGAGAAAATTACTGAAGATGAGTGTAAGTCATTGATAAAAGAACTTCAAGATATTCCAGAAAAAATCGAGACATTTTTAGAGGATTTAGAATGTTGTCAGTATGTTGCAGCAAAACTGATGAATGCATCAAGTTTGCTATATATAGGTAGAGGACTTGATTATGCTTTAAGTATGGAAGGTTCTTTAAAACTAAAAGAAATATCATATATACATTCTGAGGCATATGCTGCTGGAGAATTAAAACATGGAACTATATCTTTGGTTACAGAAGAAATGCCAGTAGTAGCTATAGCAACTCAAAGTGCTTTGTTAGAAAAAACAATAAGCAACATAAAAGAAGTAAAAGCAAGAGGTGCAAAAGTTGTTATGATATGTCAAGAGGATATTTCTGTAGATGAAGATGTAGCAAATTACACTATAAAATTACCAAGGTTAAATGATATACTTATGCCTATGATTACAGCAGTACCACTTCAATTATTGGCATATTACACATCGGTATTACGTGGTTGTAATGTAGACAAACCTAGAAATCTTGCAAAATCAGTTACAGTAGAATAAAAGTTCGACTCAGCTGATAAATGTAAAATTGTAATTTTAAAAGCCTTTGATCTTAGTCAAAATACCTCGGCCTTACACAATGGCTAAATAGTAACAAATAAAAATTAAAACACATAATATGAATTTTCAATTCATATTATGTGTTTTTTTACATTTCATAAGTAGTCAATATTTTTTGTGCTATCTCTTTTTTTGTTTGACGTGTATCCATGGCTTGCTTTTCAATGTATCTGTGTGCTTGTGATTCTGTAAGTTTTAGATTTTGAATTAAGACACATTTTGCTCTATTTACTAGTTTGGTTTCCTCCATTTTTGATTGGAGTTTATTGTATTCGTCCATAAGTGTAATCATCCTAGCTCTATTTGCAGATACTAATTTTACAGAATGGTAAAACATATTTTTGTTTAAAGGTTTTGGAATAACACAAACTCCATATATACTTAATTTTTCTGACACATCATCAGAAATTTCAGCCTTACAAATAAGTATAACACTAGAACTTGTTTTTTCGGTTACAGAAATAGCTAATTCATGTCCAAATTCATCAGACAAAGGGGAATTTATAACAACTAGTTCAAATTGATTTTGATTTATAAGTCTTCTAGCTTCGCTTCCGCTTTCAACATTAACTATTTGAGAGTATCCGGTAGATTTAAGCAATTGCGTTAATAAATCGATAGCTTGTGGGGAACCAGAAGCTATTAGTACTTTTTCCAATAAGTATCCACCTACCATTCTATAGAAAAATATAGTTAGTCATTTTGGTTACAATTCAGTCACTAAAGGTAAAGTGGGGTTTCGACTCTGAGGAGTAGATTTGGACCTTCGGAAGAATATCTTTAACTATCTGAATTGTAATTCGTTTTGTGATTTTAAATTATGTGGAAGTAATATTCTCTTTCAAAATCATCTTTGTTTTCAGAAACCTCATATCTGCTTAGGAAATATGTATATGAGTTAAACAATGCTTCTGAAATGAATTTTGGTAAATTCTTGCCTATGAAATCACTGGTTACAGCAAATTTCATGGATTCTTCCAAAGATTTTGGTAAACGACCACTTTGATTAAAAGGTTCATTTTCGGGTAATTTTTCCTTGTTCTTTATACCCTCAAGTCCAGCAAGTAATAATAAATTAAAAGCTATGTATGGATTACAAGCTGGATCTGGTGAACGAACTTCTATTCTATAATTATTTTTATCGGCATTTGGGATACGAATTAAAGTATATCTGCTATTGGTTGACCAATTTATGAATTTAGGAGATAGCCCTTTTCCTATTCTCTTATATGAATTGGTTAATGGGTTTAAAAAGCAAGTTATTTCATTTATTCTTTTTAAAATACCAGCAACAAAAGATTGACCTTCTTCAGATAATGAGTTATTTACATCAGGTTCAAAAATGTTTTTTCCATTTTTATTGATTGAGATATTTATATGCAAACCACTTCCAACTTGCTCTTTTACTGGTTTTGGCATAAAGGATGCATATAAACCATTTTGAGAAGCAATTGTTTTAACAACAGTTTTAAAATGTATTAGATTGTCTGCTGCAGTTAAAACGTCGCTGTTTTTAAAAGTAATTTCGTTTTGTCCCCATCCATAAAGATGTCTTGAACTTTGAGGTGTTATTCCCATTTCATCAAGAGTTAAGCATATTTCACGTCTTATATTTTCGCCCTTGTCTAAAGGTGCAACATCAAGGTAACTTGCCTTATCATGTGTTTTTTTTGTTGGCTCACCTTTTTCATCACGTTCAAAAAGATAAAATTGACATTCTGAACCTATTTTACATGTTAATCCCTCTGATGACATTTTGTCAATTGTTTTCTTTAGTTCGTTTCTAGTATCGCCTTCAAATTGAGTTCCATCTGAATGTTTGATATCACAAAAAAATCTTACAACACGACCGCTTTTAGGACGCCATGGTAAAACTGAAAGCGTAGATGGATCAGGGATAAGATATAAGTCATAGTGTTCAGAATTTAGTAATCCTGTATATGCGGAAGAATCAATTGATATACCAGATTCAAAAGCATCTGGTAGTTCTGTAGGCATTATGGCAACGTTTTTTAATTTTCCAAAAACATCACTAAAAGTTAAACGAATAAATTTAACATCATTTTCGTTTACAAATCCAAGAACATCGTTCTTTGAGTATTTCATACGAGACCTCCATTTATAAAATAAAATAGCTTTACAAATTATATAATATCACAAAAATATGTAATCAATATATAAATGTAGTTATAAGTATTAATTATTATTATACTAAATAATATACTATGTGTAAAGTGTTGATTTAAATAATATTTTGTATAGCTATTTTTAAGTTACTATCAACCATATTATAGGAAGAGATGTTTTCCCGAAGGCTCCAGGGCGACCAGATCTTTGGTTTAACTTTTCCAGTTTCAATAATCAGCCACTCAAAACTTTGAGCGGCTGATTAAATATTATCTTAAATTAGAGTATCCCATTAAAAATTTATCAACTTCTCTTGCTGCTTCTCTACCTTCTTCAATAGCCCAAACTACAAGTGATTGACCTCTATGCATATCCCCAGCGGTAAAGACTTTATTAACGTTTGTTTTATATGAATTACATTCAGTAGAAACGTTTGTTCTAGCGTTTAGGCTAACCCCAAAACTTTCAGCAATATAATTTTCAGTTCCTAAAAATCCAGCTGCTATTAAAACTATATCGGCATCTATAATTTTTTCACTGCCTTCTACTTCTTGTAAATTCATTCGACCTGTTTCTTCATCTTTTACAAATTTAACTTTTACTATTTTTACTGCTACTAATTCATCTTTTTCATTTTTTATAAATTCTTTAATAGTAGTTTCATACATTCTAGGATCATTCCCAAAAACAGCAATAGCTTCTTCTTGACCATAGTCTGTTTTACAAACCTTAGGCCATTCTGGCCAAGGATTATATTCAGTTCGTTTTTCAGGGGGTTTTGGCATGATTTCTAGTTGTACAACAGATTTGCATCCATGTCTAATAGATGTTCCAACACAGTCGTTTCCTGTATCACCGCCACCTACAACAATTATATTTTTGTTTTCAGCAGAAATGTATTTGTTATCCTGTAAGTTAGAGTTTAATAAACTCTTGGTTGTTTCTTTTAGGAAGTCTACTGCAAAGTATACTCCTTTTGCATCACGTCCTGTAACACTTATATCTCTAGGATTTGAAGCTCCACAAGCAAGTACAATGGCATCGTAAGATGAAAGAATGTCTTCTGAATCTATGTCTTTTCCGATATTTGCATTAACCACAAATTCAATGCCTTCTTCTTTCATTATATTTATTCTTCTATCAATTATTTTTTTGTCAAGCTTCATGTTAGGGATGCCGTACATGAGCAGACCACCCAACCTATCGTCACGTTCATAAACTGTTACAGAGTGACCTCTTGAGTTCAATTGAGCAGCTACTGCCAGTCCAGCAGGACCTGAGCCTATTACTGCAATCTTTTTACTTGTTCTCACAGATGGTTTTATAGGTTTGATTATATGCTTTTTAAAAGCATATTCTATGATAGATAGTTCATTTTCTTTTATAGAAACAGGGTCTTCATTTAATCCACAAGTACAAGCAGCTTCACAAGGGGCAGGGCATACTCTACCAGTAAATTCAGGGAAATTATTTGTTAAAAGTAATCTTTTTATTGCTTCATCCCAGTTAGAATTAAATATTGCGTCATTCCATTCTGGAATTAGGTTGTTTAAAGGACATCCAGAAGTAGCACCATTTAATTCAATACCTGATTGACAAAATGGTATACCACAATCCATGCATCTTGCACCTTGGACCTGTTGTTTTTCAATAGGGAGAAGAGGGTGAAATTCTTTGAAATGTTTTATTCTTTCAATAGGTTTAACACATTCACCAGTAACCCTTTTATATTCCATAAAACCTGTTGGCTTTCCCATGTGTTCTTACCTCCTACTTATTTGTATTAGCATAAAATGCTTCTATTTGAGCTTGTTCTGAACTTAGACCTTTTTCTTCCATAGCTAAAATTGTGCGTATCATTCTTGAGTAGTCATACGGATATATTTTTTTGAATTTTGGAAGATAATTTTTAAAGTCATCTAGTATTTCTTTGCCTTTTTTGGAGTTTGTAGCAGCTACATGTTCTTCTATAAGAGTCTTTAATTCTAAAACATCATATTTGTCAGATACTTCTTCAAGTGAAACAAGTTCTCTGTTTAATTTGATGTACAAATCCCTATCTTCATCTAAAACGTACGCTATACCGCCGCTCATACCAGCAGCAAAGTTTTTACCTGTTTTACCCAAAACAACAACTCTACCACCAGTCATATATTCACAACCATGTTCTCCAACACCTTCTACAACTGCTTTTGCACCTGAGTTCCTTACACAGAAACGTTCACCGGCAACACCGTTAATGAAAGCTTTACCACTAGTAGCACCATACAAAGCAACGTTTCCAATGATTATATTTTCGTCTTGTTTAAACAAAGATGCTTTTGGTGGATACACTAATAACTTACCACCGGATAAGCCTTTTCCAAAGTAGTCGTTGCTGTCTCCTTCAAGTTCAAGAGTCAACCCACTTGGAATAAAAGCACCAAAACTTTGTCCTCCACTGCCAGTACATTTTACTTTGTAGAAGTCATCTTCAAGCTTTTCTTTTATATTTCTTGTTATTTCTGAACCAAATAAAGTTCCTAAAGTTCTGTCAATATTAGATACTTTAATATCTATAGCTTTTGGTTGACGTTTTTGAAGTGCTGTTTTCATCTGTTTTATAATAACTTTTTCATCTATAGTATTTTCAAGTTCAAAGTTGTATAAATCCTCACTTACAAAAGATTTTGGTTCATCTGAATTTAAAAATGGATTATTTATTATAGAAGACAAGTCCATTTTACTTGCTTTATGATTGTTATCAAATGATTTTAATTTTAATAAATCTGAACGGCCGACAAGTTCACTCATTGTTCTAATACCGAGTTTCGCCATATACTCTCTTAACTCTTGTGCAATAAAATGCATAAAGTTAATAACATATTCTGGTCGTCCTTTGAAGCGTTTACGTAATTCTGGATTTTGAGTTGCTATTCCAACAGGACAAGTATCCAAATCACAAACTCTCATCATAACACAACCCATAGTTACAAGAGGTGCAGTTGCAAAACCGTATTCTTCGGCACCAAGTAAAGCAGCAACTAGAACATCTCTACCAGTCATTAATTTACCGTCAGTTTCTAAAACTACTTTTGAACGTAATCCGTTAAGCATTAAAGTTTGATGTGTTTCTGCAATTCCTAGTTCCCATGGAAGTCCAGCATTGTAAATAGAGTTTTTAGGTGCTGCACCTGTTCCGCCATCGAAACCTGAAATTAATATTACTCCAGCACCTGCTTTTGCTACACCAGCTGCTATTGTTCCTACACCTGCTTCTGAAACAAGTTTAACTGAAATACGAGCAAATTTATTTGCATTTTTTAAGTCATAAATTAATTGTGCTAAGTCTTCGATAGAATATATATCATGATGAGGAGGAGGGGATATTAAACCAACTCCAGGAGTTGCGTGTCTTGTTTTTGCAACCCAAGGATAAACTTTTGCCGCTGGCAACTGTCCACCTTCACCAGGTTTTGCGCCTTGTGCCATTTTAATTTGTATTTCTTGAGCGTTCACCAAATATGTGGAAGTTACACCAAATCTACCGCTGGCAACTTGCTTAATAGCAGATGATTTGTTTGTACCTAGTCTTTCTAAACTTTCTCCACCTTCACCACTATTTGATTTTCCACCTATTGTATTCATAGCAATAGCTAGGGTTTCATGAGCTTCTTGAGAGATAGAACCATATGACATAGCACCTGTTTTAAATTTCTTAACAATTGATTCAACGCTTTCTACTTCCTCAATTGGAATGCCACCATTTTCATCAAAATTGAAGTCAAAAATTCCTCGTAAATTAATAGATTTATTTTCATCATTTATAGACTTTGAATATTCTTTAAATAGATTATAATCGCCCATTTTTGTAGCTTGCTGTAGCAGATGAATTGTTTTTGGGTTGTATAAATGTTCTTCTTGTTTTGCACGTAATCTATGTGTGCCTAGATTTTCTATTTCTTGATTTACATCCAAACCAAGTGGGTCAAAAGCAGATGAATGAAGTTTTTTAACTGTTTTGCTTATATCATCTAAAGTAATTCCACCAACTCGGCTAACTGTGTTAGGGAAGTATTTGTCTACAACGTCTTTGTTAATACCTATTGCTTCAAAAATCTTTGAGCCTTGGTAAGATTGTATAGTTGAAATTCCCATCTTAGAAGCTATTTTAACTATACCTTTTAAAATTGCTTTATTATAATCATACTCAGCAGCATAGTAATCTTTATCAAGCATTTTATTATTTATTAAATCTCTAATTGTATCGTGGGCTAAGTATGGATTTATTGCACATGCACCATATCCAAGCAAAGTAGCAAAATGATGTACTTCTCTAGGTTCTGCACTTTCAAGAATTAAAGCGAGTGCGGTCCTTTTTCTAGTTGAAACCAAATGCTGTTGCATAGCTGAAACTGCAAGTAATGAAGGGATAGCAACATGATTTTCATCTACACCACGGTCAGATAAAATCAATATATTTGCACCATCTTTATATGCTCTATCTGCTTCAATAAATAAATGATGAATTGCCTTTTCAAGAGAAGTATTTTTGTAGTAAATAGTAGAAATTACACCTACTTTAAATCCTTCTTCTTTCATATTTTTTATTTTTAACATATCTGTACTTGTTAAAATTGGATTTCTTACTTTTAAAACACGACAATTTTTTGCTTTTTCCTCTAAAATATTGCCTTCTTCGCCTATATAAACGCTAGTTGAAGTTACAACATCTTCACGAATTGCATCAAAAGGAGGATTTGTTACTTGTGCAAATAACTGTTTGAAATAATTAAACAAGGGAGGATTTACTTTTGAAAGCGGTGGTAGAGGTGAGTCAGCACCCATAGCTGTTACAGGTTCTTGCCCTGTTTTTGCCATCGGAATTAATGCGGTTTTTATATCCTCATATGAATAACCAAAAGCTTTTTGAAGTTTTTGTAGTTCAGTATGTGTGTAGCTTTCAACTTTTTTATTTGGTATGTGTAGGTCATGTAGTCTAATTAAGTTTGTATCCAACCATTCGCCATAAGGTTGTTTTGAAGCGTAGTGTGATTTTAAATCATTATTATCTATAAGTTCGCCTTTTATTGTGTCTACTAGGAGCATTTTGCCAGGTCTAAGTCTATCTTTTTTGACTATCTTTTCAGGAGGAATATCCAAAACTCCAACTTCAGAAGATAGAATTAATTGGTCGTCAGAAGTAATGTAGTAACGAGAAGGACGTAATCCGTTTCTATCAAGTACTGCACCCATAACATCTCCATCAGAAAATAGGATTGATGCAGGACCGTCCCAAGGTTCCATCATAGTTGCATAATATTGATAAAAGTCTCTTTTTGCTCTTGACATTGTTTTATTGTAGTTCCAAGGTTCAGGAATAGTTATCATAACAGCAAGTGGCAGTTCCATTCCCGCCATGAGTAAAAATTCAAGAGCATTGTCAAGTCTTGCAGAGTCAGAACCTTTTGTATCTATTATAGGTAGAACTTTGTGCATATGATCTTTTAAAACATCACAAGAAATGTTTTCTTCACGTGCAGTCATTTTATCTACGTTTCCGGTAATAGTATTTATTTCACCGTTGTGAACTATTATTCTATTTGGATGTGCTTTTTGCCAGCTTGGACTGGTGTTTGTACTAAAACGAGAGTGAACAGTAGCTATTGCAGATTCATAATCTTCACTTTGTAAATCGTCAAAAAATAGTCTTAGTTCTTTAACTAAAAACATTCCTTTATAAACAATAGTACGACTAGATAATGAAACAACATAAGTTTCTTCATTACTTTGCTCAAAAACACGTCTTGCTATATATAATTTGCGATCGAAATCCAAGCCTTTTGTGCAATTTTTAGGTCTTTTTATAAATGCTTGCATTATAAAAGGCATGTGGTCAAAAGCTTTTTTTCCTAAAACGGTTGGATTTACAGGAACCTCTCTCCATCCTAAAAACTCCATGCCCTCTTTTTGAACTACTATTTCAAAAAATTTTTTAGACTGGTTACGAATCATTTCATCTTGTGGAAAAAAGAACATTCCAACGCCGTAATCTCTCTCGTCACCTATATTGATATTAATTTTTTCAACTGCCTTTTTGAAAAAATTATGTGAAATTTGAAGTAATATACCTACTCCGTCACCAGTTTTTCCTTCGGCATCTTTACCAGCACGATGCTCTAGGTTTTCAACTATTTGTAGAGCTTTTTCTACAACATCTCTTGTTTTTGTTCCTTTGATATTGACAACTGATCCAATTCCACAATTATCATGTTCGAATCTTGGATCGTATAACCCTTGGGGTTCAAATGGATTTTGATTTCTGAAGTTATCCATTTAGCGTCACTCCTTATTTATTTTAAATTTTTTGTTTTTTTAACTTTGGAAACAAGTTTTTTTGATTAATTAATCAAAAATGTTCGTTAACTATCAATAATAATGCAAGAAGTCATTGAACAAACTTCATTATTACTGATATTTAACGAACACCATTGTCCATATATATAATATACAATTTAAATTTGAATATGTCAATAGTATTTTTAAAAAAATAAATAAATATAGTGATTTTACTTAATAATCTAATTTTTTTAAGTCGAATTATCGTGATTTTGCAAGTATGGCCCTGTAAACTTGCATAAATAAGCTGGGAAATATAAGAAGTTATATATATGAGATATATTAAATAAAAATTAGGTATAATTTTAATAATGTTGGAGTTAAAAGTTTTGAAAATTAAGGATAAAACTTTATTTTTGCAAGATATCTGAATTTAAATTTCAAAAAATTAAAAAAATTTAAAAAAAACTATTGACAAATTAAAAAATAGAGTTTATACTAAAAACATAGACAGCAAAGATGCTGTGGGTTTTAATTTACCCACAGCATCTTTTGTTTTTTTACATAATAATATTTATGCTAGGTACCAGCAAATTTATTTTCATTATGTAATATCAATCGTTCTTTTAAAAACTATTTACGTTGATGTTTATACAAGTTTTTAATTGAAGATTTATTATAAGCAGATCTTGTTATAAATTAATGAGATCGATAATGATAGGAGGAAATTTTATGGAATTTTCAGGAATTAACACTCTTTGGTTGCTTTTTGGAACTGCTCTAGTATTTTTTATGCAAGCAGGATTTGCAATGGTCGAAACAGGTTTTACAAGAGCTAAAAATGCTGGTAATATCATTATGAAAAACCTAATGGATTTTGCTTTTGGTTCATTTGTATTTTGGCTTATCGGATATGGCATGATGTATGGTGATGCAAATGGGTTCTTTGGTGGATTTGATTTTTTTATACAAGGTAATTATGACACAGGCGATGTTCCACTTTTCACTCATGTTATTTTCAATACAGTATTTTGTGCTACAGCAGCTACAATAGTATCTGGTGCTATGGCAGAAAGAACAAAGTTTATATCTTACTTAGTATATAGTATAGTTATCAGTGCAGTTATTTATCCAATTGAAGGTCACTGGATATGGGGTGGCGGTTGGTTATCTACTTTTGAATTTGGTAGTTGGACAGGTTTCCATGACTATGCAGGTTCAACAGCAGTTCATATGACAGGCGGAGTATCTGCATTAATTGGTGCCAAAATACTTGGCCCTCGTATTGGAAAATACGATAAAAAAGGTAATCCAAAAGCTATACCAGGACATAGTTTAACTTTAGGTGCTCTAGGCGTATTTATTTTATGGTTTGGTTGGTTTGGATTTAATCCAGCTTCAAGTTATGGAATAGCATCAAATGAACAAATGATAGATGTTTCAAACGTTTTCATGACAACAAACATTGCAGCGGCTTGCTCAACAATAGCAGCTATGGTATTTACATGGATAAAATATAAAAAACCTGACGTGTCTATGACTTTAAATGGTTCTCTTGCAGGATTGGTTGCTATTACAGCAGGATGTTCCGCTGTTGATCCATGGGCAGCAGCTATTATAGGTTTAATAGCAGGCGTACTAGTTGTTGTTGGTATCGAATTTATAGACAAAGTTTTAAAAATAGACGATCCAGTTGGTGCTGTAGGCGTTCATGGTATATGCGGTTCTTTTGGTACAATAGCAGTAGGATTATTTGCTAGAGAAGGTGGATTGTTTACAACAGGAAGTATTGACAGAACAATAGTTCAATTTGTAGGTGTTGCATCAGTTGCTATTTTTGTAGGCGTGTGTATGGCAATAGTATTCTTATTAATTAAGAAAACAATTGGCTTAAGAGCTTCAGCAGAAGAGGAAGTTCTTGGGTTGGACACAACAGAACATGGATTGGAATCATCATATGCAGACTTTATGGCAGCTCCAGTTACTACACATATGGCAAAAGCAGAAGCAAAAGCTGGTGTAATTAAAGTTGAACAAGTAACAGCTCCAGCTTCTGTAGTTAAAAAAGCTGAGGTAAAATCAGAAAACAAACCAGCAAATAACACAGAAGTAAAATTAACAAAAGTAGTTATTATATGCAGACAAAACAAACTACAAGATTTACAGGATGCCTTAAATAATATTGGGGTTACAGGTATAACAGTTACAAACGTTATGGGATATGGAATGCAAAAAGGCCATGAAGAATACTATCGTGGTGTAAAAAGAGATAGTGTTACATTACTTCCACGTATGAAAGTAGAAGTGGTTATAACAAAAGTTCCAGTTGAATTAGTTATTGAAACAGCAAAAGCTGCATTATATACAGGTAAAATTGGTGATGGAAAAATATTTGTTTATGATGTTGAGGATGTAATAAAAGTTCGTACTGGTGAAAGAGGATATGACGCTTTACAAAATGAGGAAGAAGAGGGATACTAGAAACATCTCATTAAAAATAAAACCTATAAAGATTATTTAAAAGTAATCTTTATAGGTTTTTTGATTTTATTTATCTAAGCTTATTTTAGAGCGAGTTTCAACGGTGAAATTGCCATCTTTGTTATCTACAATTATTTCAGTATTTGGCTCAATATCTTTTGAAATAATGGTTTTAGCTATTAAAGTTTCTATTTTTCTTTGAATAAATCTTTTTAGTGGTCTTGCACCAAAGTTTGGATCAAAACCATTTTCAATTACATATTCTTTTGCGGCATCTGTAACTGTAATATAGATTTGTCTATCCTTTAGTCTTTTTTGAACATCTTGAAGCATTAGGTCGACTATAAATTTGATTTCTGATTTTTGTAAAGGTTTATAGTATACTATTTCATCAAGACGGTTTAAAAATTCTGGTCTGAAGCTTGATTTCAAAAGTTTATCCACTTGTTTTCTAGCATCTTCAGTAATCTCGCCATTTTCAATACCATCTAAAATAAAATGTGAACCTAAGTTTGAAGTTAATATTATAATAGTATTTTTAAAATCAACTGTTTTGCCCTGTGAATCAGTAATACGACCGTCGTCCAATACCTGCAAAAGTATATTAAATACGTCAGGATGAGCTTTTTCTACTTCGTCAAATAGGACTACAGAATAAGGTTTTCTTCTTACAGCTTCTGTAAGCTGGCCGCCTTCTTCATAACCTACATATCCAGGAGGTGCTCCTATAAGTCTACTTACTGCATGTTTTTCCATGTATTCACTCATGTCAATTCTTATAATATTATGTTCATCATCAAACAAACATTGTGCCAAGGCTTTTGCAAGTTCAGTTTTTCCTACACCAGTAGGACCTAAAAACAAGAAAGAACCAATTGGTTGATTTGGATTTTGTATTCCAGCTCTAGAACGCAATATTGCTTCGGTTACTTTTTCAACTGCTTCATTTTGACCGACAACTCTCTCATGAAGGATGTTTTCCATATTAAGAAGTTTTTCTCTTTCGCCCTCCATAAGTTTTGTAACCGGAATACCCGTCCATCTTGCAACTATACGAGCTATTTCCTCTTCTGTTACCTTATCCCTTAATAAAGAGTTACCGCCTTTGGCTTCTTCAACATGCTTTTCCACTTCTGCAAGTTCATTTTTTAACGCCGGTAATTTTCCGTATTTTAATTCAGCGGCTTTATTTAAGTCATAATCACGTTCGGCTTTTTCTATTTCTGCATTTATTTTTTCTATCTCTTCACGTAAGCCTTGAACTTTTGAGATTGCATTTTTTTCATTTTCCCATTTTGCTTTCATGGCGTTAAATTTTTCTTTTAGTTCGGCTATTTCTTTTTGTATATCTGCCAAATGTTCAGCAGATAGTTTATCGTCCTCTTTTTTCAACGCAGTTTCTTCTATTTCCAGTCTCATTATAGTACGTGAAATTTCATCAAGCTCTATAGGCATGGATTCTATTTCTGTTTTTATCATTGCACAAGCTTCATCTACAAGGTCTATAGCCTTATCCGGTAAAAATCTATCGGTTATATATCTATTTGAAAGAACAGCGGCGGATATAAGTGCTTGGTCCTGAATTTTTACACCATGGAAAACTTCATATCTTTCCTCTAATCCTCTTAAAATAGATATAGTATCTTCAACAGTTGGCTCGTCAACCAAAACAGGTTGAAATCTTCGTTCTAAAGCAGGGTCTTTTTCTATGTACTGTCTATATTCGTTTAAAGTTGTTGCACCAATACAATGTAATTCGCCACGTGCAAGCATTGGTTTTAGCAAGTTTCCGGCATCCATGGCACCATCGCTTTTTCCTGCTCCTACTATTGTATGCAACTCATCTATAAATAGTATAATACGACCCTCGGCTTTTTTTATTTCGTTTAGAACTGCTTTAAATCTTTCTTCAAATTCACCTCTATATTTTGCACCTGCTACAAGTGCACCCATATCAAGGGAGAAGATTCGACGTTCTTTTAAGCTTTCGGGAACATCGCCTTTTACTATTCTTAGTGCTAACCCTTCTGCAATTGCTGTTTTACCAACTCCGGGTTCACCAATTAGAACAGGGTTGTTTTTTGTTTTTCTTGATAAAATTCTTACTGTATTTCTTATTTCCGCATCTCTACCTATTACAGGATCTAGTTTATTGTTTTTTGCCAACTCAACTAAATCTTGACCATATTTTAGTAAAACGTCATAGGTATCTTCAGGTGTTTGGCTGGTTACTTTTGTGTTACCTCTAACAGATGCTAAAACAGTTAAGAATATGTTTTTATCAATGCCAAAAGTGTTTAGCAGTTTTTTAATTTGTGGATTTGGCATTTCCATTATTGAAATTAAAATGTGTTCTACAGAAACAAATTCGTCTTTCATTCTTTTGGCTTGTTCTTCGGCATCAATCAAGGTTTGATCAACAAGTTGGGTTAAGTATACTGTATCCGGTTTTCTACCACTTCCAGTTACCTTTGGAATGGTGTTAATTAGGTTTTTTAAATTACTTATTAAACTGGAAGTGTTAACATTCATTTTGTTGAAAAGCTGTAAAGCTAGTCCGTTTTCCTGTTCTAATAATGCAAGTAGCAAGTGTTCTTGCTCTATATTCATATTTTGATTTGAAATGGCTATTGATTGTGCGTTTTGGATGGCTTCTAAAGATTTTTGTGTAAATTTTTGTGCGTTCATGAAAATCGCTCCTTCTTTATTTGTTCATAATTAAGATATATTTTATTCATATTATATCAATATTATAACATATATTAATTAATTGTCAAGTGAAGAAATGTACAAAAAATATATGTTAAATATTATGCATTTTTAAATAAATTAATAAAGTTTTTGGGTGTTTTTAAAATATTTTTTTACTATTTTGTTTGTGAAAATATTGATTGATTTATAATCATCGAATAGATGATATTATCAACATAATTGTATATATTTTTTTAAAATTAATTTCTATATTGTATTATTATAGCCTATTTTTGTTTGGATATCAATAAATAATAAAAAGCTTTTGAACATCTAATTAAAAGCTTTTTTGATTATTAAAGTATAAAAATATTTTAATTGAAAATATTAAACCCCCAGCTATGCTGGGGAGAACGGAATAATCAGTAGAGGGTGTTAGGACAAAAAACGCCACCTATGATATAATAACAGAGGTGTTGCAAGCCAAAGTAAAAAATCATAG
>Ga0209373_10000371_pt1 | contig 78356 bp, 73 predicted proteins | sample Higcelweek5metaG_FD_187173 | JGI IMG/M metagenome (GOLD analysis project Ga0209373, IMG submission 187173) | Freshwater pond sediment microbial communities from the University of Edinburgh, under environmental carbon perturbations - High... | ecosystem: Environmental > Aquatic > Freshwater >...
CAATTTCAATTCTTCGCTGTGGAATTCGCCATTGGCTTGAGCAATTCCAAATAAAAAGTGCATCAATTGCAGGCGCGAAGAATAGTCCATATTTCGTTGTATCTGATGGCAAACATCGGTAACAGGAATATTTTGTTGAAGCAGGTCGCGCAACATTATCATGGCTTCATTTGCCGATTCTAAGCCAAAATTTCGTACGAAGAAGGCTTTCACAAAGTCAAGTTCCGACTTTAGTGTTTTGCCTTCAGATTTCATTACGGCTGCAACCAACACTAAAAGACTTGTTGCATATCCACCGGTTGTTGGTCTTGCCGTAGTTCTTCCTCCCTGATATGGATTGTTATATGGATTTTGAACGTTGGCAGAAGAACCAACATCAAATGCAGATCCAATTACAAAACCAACTATTGCGCCAATGGGTCCGCCTGCAAATGCACCTAATCCTGCTCCAATCCATTTCCCAAATTTTGCCATTTTATATCAATTTTTTATGTATTTCTAATATTTGTTGGACTACTGGTCTGCTACCATCGTTGAAAATTACAAAATCGGATTTAGCAATTTTTTCTTCATCAGTAATCTGTTTGTCCATTCTACTTATAATCTGCTCCCTAGTTGTATTATCGCGTTTTATTACCCGCTCAAATTTTAATTCAGTGGGCGCTGTTACAGTAATTATTTTGTCGAACAAATCAGCAATATTGCTTTCAAAAAGAATTGCGGTTTCCTGAATAACGTAGGGTGCCTTTTGCTTCAAAGCCCAACGTTGAAATTCTCTTCGTACTGCAGGATGTATCAATCCATTTACTTTTTGAAGTGCAAATGTATCGTTGAAAATTATATTGGCTAACTTTTTTCGGTTAATCGACCCATCTGGAAGGTAAATTTCATCTCCGAACAATGTTTTTAGATTTGCTATGATTTCAGAATTCGAATCGAGAAGATCTTTTGCAACAATATCAGCGTAAAAAATAGGAATGCCAAGCTTTTCAAATACCTCGCACACAATTGTTTTCCCTGAACCTATACCTCCGGTTACTGCAACTTTCAACATTTACTTCTTTTCAATAATGTATTCTACTTCCAATGGTTGAAAATTAAGCTTTTTGATATGCTCTGGTGCTTTGAATACTTGAATGGGCATTATGTTCTTCTCAGCATTTATTTTGGAGTAATCGATACCAATAATAAAATTTGAAGCATTAATAGCTTTATAATCTGAGATGGAAATCAGACATTTAACGGTTGCCTTTCCTGGAAAAGTAATAAAATTGATGCCTTCTGGAACGTTGTATTTTGTGATGGGGACTTCAACCGAATATTCAGTAAACTGTGAAATTGGAATTGTAAAACTTATTCTTTCAGGTTTAATAGTTAATCCCTCAATTTTCTGTATTTCTGTATTTTGTGTAATGTTTTCTTTTAGCTTTTTAAATTTTCCGGGAATGGTTGTTACATATTTCAGCGTGTCAAGTATTGAGTGTGGCCCTTTAACTGTAACCATTGAAGGTGAAAATGAAACTGAATCGTTAAGGTAAAATTGGTTCTCAAATTCAAGATCGAAGTTGTGTTTTATTGTTATTTCTTTTTCGATCAAGTTATCGAATTGGAAAAATAGAGTATCTGGGGAGATGTCGAGTATGGTTATTTCATTTCCCATTTGAACCGAAATATCGTGTAGGTAATTGTCGGTTTTAATGAAAAATTCATCGTTTTTTGTGGTGTTTAGTGCTGTTTCGAAATTTTGTAAGTTAAAAACGACTGGGGTGAAGTTGAGTCTAAACTTATGTTTTAATATGGTAAAACCATTTGCCGACATTTTGAATTTTAAAGATGAAGGCGGAATATTCGATAATTTCTTATTTTGTGGGAGGTTGTTATAACTTGCTGGTATTGTAACAATTGCTTCGTATTGTTTGCCTAATGAGTTTGCTAACCAAAGTATTGAAGCAATTATTAAGCAAATCAAGAAAATAAATGGATGGTTCTTTTCTCTCAAATTGAAATTGAGGATTTTCTTCCTTATTTTGAAGATTGACTTGTGTTTCACAGTTTAAAATGTTTGGACTAAAGGTAACAAGTTTGAATTATTTGTGATAACACTTAAATAAAAAAGAAGGGATAACCCTTCTCGTTTATTTTTGCTGTTGTTGCAAGTCTGTAGAGTCTTTAAGTACGCTTGCCTTATCTACTGTAAGGTTCGTGTTTTCATCAACTTGTAACACCACAATACGATCTTTAACACTTACCACTTTACCATAAATTCCACCGGTGGTAATCACTTTATCACCTTTTTGAAGTGAATCGCGGAATTTGTTTAGTTCTTTTTGCCTTTTTGCTTGTGGACGGATCATGAAAATCCAGAAAATCACCATGATGGCAATTATTGGTAAAAACATGCCCAAGGGGTTTTGTTTTGCCCCATCTGCGGCTGGTGCAGCCATTAAAATGTAATTGAAGTAATTCATAATTCTTTCTGCTTATTTAAAGAGTTCATTGTTAACTTTTGCGGTTATAAATATTTCTTTTCGTTTCTCTAATGTGTTGGTATATAGAATAATCGGTTTTAAAATATTTCCCCATTCTCCAGCAGTATTGTAAACAACCGTAAAAAAACTGCTTTCGTTTGCTTTTAAAACCTCATCTTTCAGTTCAATTTCAATACATCCACATCCTCCATCAACTGAATCGATATGTAGAGTTCCTTCGCCAGTATTGGTATACTTAAAAGAAAAAGAAATAACTTCTCCCGACTCAAGTTCACCAAAATTATGCATTTCTGGCTCAACTGCAAATTTTGCCTCATTATTGGATGTTGAATTAACACTCAAATTTCTTGATGTTTGAGTGTTGTTGCAACCAAACAAAAGAAAAACGATAACAAATGCAAATAATAGTCTAGGCATTTTCACCAATTAAGCCTCGGCCAGCCTTCTCAATCTTTCCTTCATCTTTGAGGCTTTTCAAAATTTTGTCGAGAATCCCGTTAATGAATGTTTTACTCTTGGAAGTACTGTAATGCTTGGCTAAATCGATGTATTCGTTTAACGAAACCTTGGTGGGTATTGATGGAAAATTAATAAATTCAACCAATGCCATTTCCATAATCAGTACGTCGATAAAGGCTACACGGTCGAGATCCCAGTTGCGAAGGTGTTTTTTGATCAGTTCACGATTTTCTTCAGAATTCAGCAATGCTTTTCGGAACAATTTCTTTGTGAATTCGAGATCATCATCATCTTTAAACAATGGTTGAAGATTCTTAGTCTCGTTTGACGTGATTTTAAATTTCTGAATGGTTTTTATAATCATGCTGATTACAAATTCTACATCGTCGTTCCAATAGATGCTTTTTTCTTCAAGCAGAGAATAGAGTTCTTCAGAAGGTGCTAAGATGTTGGTATAGAAGAATTCAACAATTTTACGATCTTCAGAAAAGCTTTTTGAATCTTTGTCAGACATGTAAGTTATAAATTCTTCCGACTCAGTAAACTGGGTATAAATTCTTCTTATAAAATCATGATGATCTACCCAAGAGATCTTACTTTTTTCGAGATAGCTCTGAAGTGCTTTGTTTTCAACAAGTTTCAAAACTATTTCATTCGTGATGAACTTTTGATTGGGGTTTAAGTCATCTTTTGACGGAATATGTTTTTGTTTGTTTATCTCAATTTTGTCTACTGCAAACTTTTGAACTTCAACCAATAACTGTAGCAATAAGTGATATAATTCGTAAGTTTTATTGATGCTATAGAAGAGCTCTTTTTCGGCCAGATTGATTGTTTGATCTGGAGAAGAATGAAATGCATATAACGACTGCATTACTTTAATACGGATGATTCGACGACTTATCATTTAGAAAGAACTTGTTTTAATATTTCTGCAAAAATAACTTTTTTTTGAAAAGCGCTACTATTGCTGGCTTTGGTATAATGATTAGTTAACAATGACGGAATAAAATTGATGTTTTTTCAAGTTATTTTGGTTCGTTTTCTTCGAATGATTCAATAGAATCATCTTCTGTTTCAGGTTCATCTTCCCATTCGAATTTTCTTCGTGGCGGCCCTTGTTTGAAGTACAAAAATGCAAGCATTGCTCCTGAGCTGGCACCCATCAAATGCCCGTCCCAAGATATTCTCTCATCAAAGGGGAATAAGCCCCAAATCATACTTCCATACAAGAAAATAACGATTAACGAAATGGTTAATAGACGAACATCTTTTCGCATTAACCCCGAAATTAACAAGAATGCAGCCAATCCATATATTATTCCACTTGCGCCTATATGCCAAGCCTCGCGACCACCAAGCCAAAGTAAAACACCTGCTAATAAATAATTTATGATGAAAATTCGAAATGCCAATTGACGGTAGAAGAAAAATAGTGCTGTGGCTAATATCAGAAACGATGTTGAATTGCTGATCAAATGCTTAAAATCGGCATGGACCAAAGGTGAAGTGAGTATTCCTAACATCCCTTCAAAATGTCGGGGATAAATTCCTAATTCATAAAAATTGTAACCAAAAAACAGTTCAATAAACTTTATTAACCATATGATTATCAGAAAAATGAGAGGAATAACCAAGCTGTATCTGAAAATCTTTTTCTCAAGTTTCTCAAGTTCAGGATTGTAAGGTTGTGGATAATATCTGAATGTAAGCCTAGGCATTTAAAAGGGTTTCAAGTTTTTTGCAGAATCTTTCAATGTCTTCGGGTTGAGTATCGAAAGAGGTCATCCAACGCACTTCGTGTTTACTCTCATCCCATGGATAAAAGAAATATTCCTGTTGCAGTTGCTCACTAATTTTATCATCGATAATGGCAAATACGGCATTTGCTTCAACTTTTTGAGTGATTTCGATTCCTAAAAGGGCAACTTTTTCTTCAAGAATTTTTGCCATTTGGTTCGAATGTGTTGCATTTCTTTTCCAAAGATCATTTTCAAAGTAGGCCAGAAATTGAGCTGAAACAAAACGCATTTTCGAATACAGTTGTGCCGATTGTTTCCTGATATATTTTGCATTTTGGCTAAGTTGGTTATTGAAAAAGATTACAGCTTCGCCAATCATCATGCCATTTTTAGTGCCACCGAATGAAAGAACATCAATTCCAGCATCGCGTGTAAATGCTTTAAACGGCTGATCTAATGCTATTGCAGCATTGGCAATTCTTGCACCGTCCATGTGAACGAATAGTCCGTATTGATGTGCTAATTCAGTTATTGCTTTTATTTCATCAATAGAATATATCGTACCTAATTCAGTTACTTGCGATATTGAGATGATTTTTGGCTGCGAATGATGCTCAAATTCAAATCCATGAAGGTGTGGCTTAATCAATTCAGGCGAAAGTTTTCCGTTGGTTGTTTCAACAGGTATGATTTTACATCCTGAAAGTTTTTCCGGAGCGCCACATTCATCGGTCATAATATGAGCCGTTTGTGGGCAAATTACTGAATTGAAAGAGTGGGCTAGGGTAGTGATAGATAATACATTAGCTCCTGTTCCATTGAATACAAAATATACATCTATTCCATTTCCAAAATGTTCTTCAAATTTTTTTATGGCATTAGCGGTGTAAGGGTCTCCTCCATATCCAATTGTATGTCCATTGTTCACATTTTGAATCGATTCTAATATTTCGGGATGAATTCCTGAATTATTATCGCTGGCAAATCCTCGTTTATTCATGAATTTGTAATTGTTTTGTCACAAATATAACGAATCAGTCATATTTTGCTGTGAATAATAGGGGAGAAGCTGAATTAAAAAAAGGTGATGTTACTTTTTCCCTTCAATCCATTTTGTGATTTTTTCGTCCAATGGATTTGTTTTAGGGGATACAAAACCTACAATCATCCCTTTCTCATCAATCATGTATTTTTGAAAATTCCATTGAATATCACTGTTTGTCGATTCTGTTAACCATTTGTAAAGTGGATGAATATCATCTCCTTTCACCGAAATTTTTCCCATCATGGGAAATGATACGCCGTAATTCTTCTGGCAGAATTCTGCAATTTCTTCGTTGGAACCGGGTTCTTGTTTTAGAAAATTGTTAGCCGGAAAACCAATGATTACAAAATTACTGTCACGATATGTTTGATACAACTTTTCTAAATTGGTATATTGAGGTGTCAGTCCACATTTTGATGCTGTATTTACAATCAAAACTTTCTTTCCCTCAAGTTGCGACAGTGGAAATTCTTTACCTTCAATGTCTTCAACAACAAAACTGTAAATATTTTTGGTTTGTGCCATAACCGCAAAGGACGAAACCAATGCCAATATCATTATTACTGTTCTCATTTTATATCATTTGATTTTTATACTGCTACAACACAAAATTGGTGGTTTTGTTTGGTTGCCCAATTGGAAATTCTTTTAATTGAATGTTGATAAGTTGCCTTTTTACAAGTCTGTTTTTTAGTTCAGGTTATTTATATTTGGGGCAAATTAAGACAGCAACATGAACGAATTTATTGTCTCTGCGCGAAAATACAGGCCATCAACCTTCATATCAGTAATTGGGCAACAATCAATTACTGCTACGTTGAAAAATGCCATCAAAAACAATCAGATGGCACATGCATATCTGTTTTGTGGACCACGAGGTGTTGGAAAAACAACGTGTGCCCGAATTTTTGCAAAAACAATCAATTGCCAGAATATTACTGCCGATCATGAACCATGCAACGAATGTGAATCGTGTAAAGCTTTCAACGAAAACCGTTCATACAATATTCATGAGTTGGATGCTGCTTCGAATAATTCAGTTGACGATATTCGAACACTGATTGATCAAGTGAGGATTCCACCGCAGCTTGGACATTACAGCGTTTATATCATAGATGAAGTTCACATGTTGTCGTCTTCAGCGTTCAATGCTTTTTTGAAAACATTGGAAGAACCGCCTAAACATGCAATTTTTATTTTAGCTACTACAGAAAAACATAAAATCCTTCCGACTATTTTATCACGGTGCCAGATTTTTGATTTTAATCGTATTAAAATAGCCGATATCTCTGACCATCTTTTGTATGTTGCTAAAAGTGAATTTGTTGAAATAGAAGAAGCTGGAGTGAATATTATTGCTCACAAGGCCGATGGAGCTATGCGTGATGCTCTTTCTATCTTTGATCAAATTGTTAGTTTTTCGGGTAAAAAAGTAACTTATCAGGATGTTATTTCAAATCTGAATGTACTTGATTACGACTATTATTTTAAGCTGACCGACAACTTTTTAGTAAATGAAATACCAGAAGTGCTTACCACATTCAACGAAATTTTGGATAACGGTTTCGACGGGCATCATTTTATTACAGGCCTGAGTTCACATTTCCGCGATTTATTGGTTTGTAAAGATGTTTCAACCATTAAATTGCTTGAGGTTGGTGGTGAAATTCAGGAAAAATATAAGGTTCAAGCTGTTAAGTGTGAGCACGATTTCTTATTAAACGGATTAGAATTGGCCACGCAGTGCGATTTAAACTATAAAACGAGTCAAAATAAAAGGTTGTTGGTGGAACTTACACTGATTAAGATTTCTCAAATCACTCAAAAAAAAAAGTAGTTGAAAATGGTGAAATAGATTGGAATAAACTTGAGCCAATCTTTTCTGCCACGTTAATTTCAGTATCAAAACCCACAGGAACTACACCTAAAATTGTTACAACTACTGTTCAACAATCTTCGGTTGTTGAGCCTAAAACAGTTCCGTTAAAAAAAGGAAATGAAATTGGAACTCCATCAATTTCGCAAGCTCTTGCCGGAAGGTTCGTTGAAGAGAAAAAGGTCGAGATTAAAACGCCCGAAAAACATGCACAGGAAACAAAAAAAGTAGATCAACCTTTTACTTTAGAAGAGTTGTTAAACATTTGGCCAAACTTTGCCGAAAAATATGTAGAGCAAGTTCATTTATACAACACACTCTCGATTAATCCTGAATTATTGCCTAAAAACATAGTCAATTTCAATGTCGAAAATTCAGTTCAACAAGATCAGTTCAGATCGTTGAAACCTGAAATAATTGGATTTTTACGACGTGGGTTAAATAACTCAACAATAGATGTTTCAGTTGAAATTGTTCGGTCTGTTGTTGAGAATAAAATTATGACCGATGACCAAAAAATGAAGGCAATGATGCAGAAAAATCCAGCACTTCAGTTATTCAAAAATAAATTCAATCTTGATTTTAACAGTTAAATAAAATTGAATTTGAAAGTTATTTTCTAAAGTTTCGTACATTCATAGAATTGATTAGATAACCTAAATGAAATACTACTATGTTAAAAGAAAAGATGCAAAATGCTTATAATGAGCAGATAAATAGAGAGTTGTATTCTTCGTACTTATATTTGTCAATGAGTGCTTATGCACAAACGTTGGGTTTACCAGGTGTTGCAAATTGGATGAAAGTTCAGGCAAAAGAAGAACTTACCCATGCAAATAAGTTTTTCGATTACGTACACGAACGGAATGGAAATGTAACATTAAAAGCAATTGCTGCTGTGCCACACGAGTTTGGAAATGTAATTGAGTTGTTTAAAAAGGTTTTAGAACACGAAAATTTCATTTCAGAATCGATAAATAATCTGGTTGATATTTCCATTGAATTAAGTGACCATGCTTCACGTAGTATGCTTATGTGGTTTGTTGATGAGCAAGTTGAAGAAGAAGCAAATGTTCAGGTTATTCTCGATGAATTGAAGATGGTTGAAGGAAAAGGCCAAGGATTATATTTGATTGATAAGGAATTGGCAACCCGTGTTTTTGTTGATGCAACACTTCCGACCCAACCCTAATTATAAAATAGAGAAAAGCGATCAGCGATGGTCGCTTTTTTTATCAATATTTTTACTGCCAACTTCCGTTTTTTTTGACAAGTGCTGGGACTATCAAGAATGAAATGAGCTTGAAATTTATTCCTGCAAGTTCCATGTTGCAATCTAAAAACTATTCATTATCAGATGAAACGATGGATTTTTATAGTTGTCCTTTTTCTTCCGTTAATTTCACATAGTCAATATTTTAGTAACGGGCAGGACAGGGGTTCAATACATTGGAAACGAATTTCTTCAGTTCATTTTGAGGTTATTTTTCCCGATGGTTTTGAAACCCAAGCTAACCATGTGGCTAATCTCATGGAGACTTCCTATCGATATACAACTGAAACATTAAAACATAAACCTAAAAAAGTTTCCATTGTACTTCACACCGAAACTGTAAAATCAAATGCATTTCTTGGTTGGGCTCCCAGTAGAATTGAAATGTATGTGACTCCTCATCAGCAAATTTATTCTCAAGATTGGCTTGAACAACTTGCTATTCATGAATATAGGCACATGGTGCAATTAAGTAAACTCGAAGATGAGATGCCTGTTTTACTTAAATTTCTTTTTGGGGAGCAAGCAGCTGCTGTATTAACTGCAGTCTATTTACCTTTTTGGTTTATCGAGGGCGATGCTGTTTCTGCTGAAACCGGTTTGAGTAATGCGGGTAGGGGGCGTTCATCTGATTTCCACCGTGAACTTCGTGCACAGGTAATTGAAAAGGGTATATATAGCTACGATAAAGCTTATTTAGGCTCATTCAAAGATTATGTTGCCAATTATTATAATCTGGGCTATTTTTTAGTAGGTGGTGCCAGAATGATTTATGATAAAGTTATCTGGGATAATGTATTAAGCAATGTGGCTGAACATCCATTTTCGTTAAATGCATTAGATAAAGGGTTAAAAAAAAGTATTGGGTTGAATAAAATCCAATTATACGATACTGTCTTTAATCATTTGAGGTCGAAATGGGAAGTTGAAGATCAATTGTTGGAAAGAACTAACTATCAGCAAATAACGAATAACGGTAAAGAATATACCGATTACAAATTTGGTGTTCAAATTTCTGATTCCATTTATTTGGCTGAAAAACGAAGCTTAAGTGATATCACTTCGTTTGTAAAGATTCATAAAGGTAGAAAAGAAGAAAAGCTTTTTGTTCCTGGTTATCATTTTGAAGAATCTGTTTCGATATCAGATAGTTTTATTATCTGGAGCGAGAGACTTTCACATATTCGCTGGTATCATTCTGACGGTTCTTTAATCCGATTGCTTAATTGGAAAACGAATACGCTAAAGGAATATAAATTCGATAATAAACTTTTTTCACCTATTCTTTCACCCAATAAAGCTTCAATTTTAGTAGTTGAAGCCGATAATAATTATAAGTTCTATTTAAGTACTATTAATGTGAAAACAGGTGAATTACAGCGAATTTATCACAATGAGAACGATTTTTTTATTACACCCTCATGGAATAAAGATGGTACTGAAATAATTGTTGTAATACTACGCAACAACAAAAAAGCTATTGTTAAAATTGATCTTAAAACGAAGAAACAATTCACGTTACTCCCTTTTGACGTTCAGGAAGTTTCCAAGCCAATTGAAGATAAGAAAGGTAATATCTTCTTTATTGGAGGTTTTACTGGAATAGATAATTTGTATGTTTTAAAAGGTGATCCGCCGAAAATATTTATGGTTGTTTCTTCTCGATTTGGAATTGCTGATTATAGTTTGAAAGGGAATGAGATCACTTATAGTAATTTTACTTCTTCTGGATATCAATTAGTTAGAGCAAACATTGACTCGTTGAAAATTGGTGAATTTGACCTGAAATTAAATTCTAAAGAATGGAATATTGCCGATAAAATTTCTAATCAGGAGCCCGGAATTATTGATTTTGCTGCTGATGATAGTGTATCCTATATTCCCAAGAAATATCACAAATCAGCACATCTATTCAATTTTCATAGTTGGGCTCCTTTGGCAATCGATCCCTATAATTACAATGCTTATCCAGGTGTTTCTGTAATGAGTCAAAACTTGTTAAGTACCGCTGAATTTGTAGGTGGTTATCGTTATCGGTGGCAAGATAAACAGGGCGAGTTTTATTCTAATTTCAAATATTTTGGCTTATTTCCAGTTGTTGAACTGGAAGCTGTTCAAGGAAATCGAGATTCATATTATTATGAAGTTCAAAAGTATCAAAATTCAAATAATCAGATTGTTATAGCCGATACCATACAAAAAGAATTTTCATGGAAAGAAAGTAATTTAATTGTTAAGACTTATGTCCCATTTGATTTTAGTAAAGGAAAATATTTCAAGAAATTACAACCTCGAATAATATACAAATTATCTAACTATCAGGGTGATTCGCCAGTGCCGAATGGGTTTCCAATGGGCAGTTTTCAAACGTTGGAAACAGGGGTTTATGCATATCAAATATTAAAAACGTCTGTTAAAGATGTTTTGCCCAACTTTGGAGGGGTTGTTGACTTTTCCTATTCTACTTCATTAAAAGGTGTTGCTAATTTTGGGAATATGGTTGCAATATCCAGCATTTTATATCTCCCGGGATTAATGAAAAACCATGGAATTTATGCGTATAATGGGCTCCAACTCAAAAAGCAAGATGAATATTCGTTTAACGATAAGATTAAAATTCCAAGAGGACACCAGCCTATTTTGAATGATAAAATGTACTCATTTGGTGTAAATTACATCATGCCTATTTGCTATCCCGATAAGAATATTGGGCGGTTTGTGTATTTTAAGCGAATAAAATTGAATGCCTTTTACGATTATGCCTATTTTACGGGGAGTGAATCAATTACTAAGATTAGCCCTTATTCAGGATCGATGAAATCAACAGGATTTGAGCTTACCACAAATTGTCACCTTCTCCAATTTATCGCACCTTTTGAAATTGGTTTGCGCTATAGTTATCTTTTTAACAAACAATCAAGTTTTGATTTCCTTTTCAATATTGAATTTACCCTTTAATACTTTTTGCTTTTGAATATATGGGTTTGCAAAAATCTAGATATGAAAAGAACATGTTGCCATCAACGCAAACACTATTGAGAATTTGCCCAACAGATTTGATCACGATAAAAATCCGAAACAGACGACATATTAGCTCTTTTTATACTGAAAGTTGTTATTAACACATCAGGGCAGTAGGAAAACAGATATTTCTTATCAGATTTTTTACTCGAGACATAAACTGGTAAAAAATTAATCATTTTTTCTAAATGAAATCAATTATAATTAAAGAAATTCTGGTTGTAATGTATTGATTTGTAGTTAATAAATTGTAGAAATGATTGGTTTTAAGACTCTGAGATTTCAATATTTATATTGGGCTTAGTTAAGGTGGGGGAAAAAGCATACTCTGACCTGTTAAAATGTTTACCATCTAATATTGATCCGACCAAGTATCACTAACGACAAATCGGACTCATTTCAGTCTAAGAGAAAAACAGATTTGATATGGTAATTTGATTTCATACAAACTGCAATCAAGAAAATAAGAGTAAAAATATTTTGTAGAATTATTAAAATATCACAATTCACAATTGTATCGAATTTTTTAATTCAAATATGAGTTACAAATGTAGCAGGGTGAGGTTTTAATCAAGTTATGTATATAATACAATTTACTTTTTTAATTGATATTTACTAAATTTTCAATACTACAATTTTACTTTCTTAAAAGCAACTTTAACAACTCCATTCTGCTAATTGCCAGATAATTACATTACTTCACTTGAATTTAAAGATTAGCCTTGAGTTTACATTTATAAACAGCATACCTAAATCTAATATTAAGCACTTTAAAAACAGTTTAAATAGCTATAAAACAGTTATATAAATAAATCATATAAATTGAAACTTTAAATGTGTTATAATTGCATATACACCTGTTTGTTAGTAATATGGCTTAATTGACGCTGATTGCTTCAGATACAAATGTAATTGAACCAAAATTGATAAAAGTAATTTGAAGTGTGAATTATTGTATTACATTTGTGTAATTACATTTGTGATATGTGTTTATACAATAAATGCCATGAAAGACCGTATAATTAAGTTTATAGAATCAGAACAAATCTCAGCTGCTGAGTTTGCCGATAAAATTGGTGTTCAACGATCTAGCGTTTCGCATGTTCTCAATGGCCGTAATAATCCGGGTTTTTCCTTTATACAAAAGATACTTGAAACTTATCCACATATTAATACCAGATGGTTGATGTTGGGTGAAGGCACTATGTATCAAAACGCTTCCAAAAAACAACCTGAGAATGTTCAACAAACAGCTCTTTTTTTAGATAAAACTGATGAAATCACCAATTCGATTAAAAGTGAAGAAAAACAGGTTTATATTCCAGAAAAACAGTTGTTTAACTCTGATGTAATACAAGATAAGATCGTTTCAGATAATTCAAAAGTGGTTGAAAGAGTGTTGATATTTTATACCGATAGAACTTTTGACGATTACCGACCGGCGAAATAAATATTTATCTTTGCGGCTAAATCCGATTAATCGCAATGAATAAAAAAGTAAGTCTTTTACGTGTTGTTAGAAACATACAGCTTAATCACGATAACTTTCGTCTAACTCTTTATTCTGAAGAACAAATCCATTCTATTAGGCCAGGTCAGTTTGTAAATGTATTGGTTAAAGATTCACCCAAGACATTTTTGCGTAGGCCTTTTTCTATTCACATGGTTGATTATGAGAATAAAACATTCGACATTCTTGTTAAGGCTATCGGTGATGGTTCAAATAAATTAGTACACACAAAGAAAGGTGAACTAATAGATGTGGTTTTTCCTTTAGGCAATGGGTTTAAAGCACCTCAAAAAGGAGAAAAGATTTTATTGATTGGAGGTGGTGTTGGTATTGCTCCAATGCTACATCTTGGAAAAGAGGCGAAGGAAATAGGTTCTGATGTACATTTTTTGCTGGGAGCTCGTTCTGAGGATGATCATATATTAGTGTCTGAATTTGAGTCTTTTGGGGTTGTTTATTTGACTACCGACGATGGATCTCTAGGTGTTAAAGGCTTTGTCGTTGATCATCCGATTTTAAATTCAAAAGAAGAATTTAACAGGATTTACTGTTGTGGTCCTGATCCAATGATGCATGCTGTTGCACAAAAGGCAAAACAGTTAAACATTGAATGTGAAGTTTCACTTGAGAACATGATGGCTTGTGGGTTCGGTGTCTGTTTGTGTTGCGTGACCAAAACAAAAGAAGGAAATAAGTGTGTATGCACCGATGGTCCTGTCTTTAATATAAATGAATTAGAATGGCAGATTTAAGCATTAAAATACACAAACTGGAACTAAAGAATCCAGTGATGACAGCTTCAGGTACCTTTGGTAATGGTGTAGAATTTAACGATTTTATAGATGTTAATCGACTTGGAGCAATCCTTTTAAAGGGAACAACCCTTAACCCTCGCGAAGGAAATAACTATCCTCGAATGGCTGAAACTTCATCGGGGATGCTCAATGCTGTTGGGCTTCAAAACAAAGGAGTTGAATACTTTTGCGAACATATTTATCCTTCGGTAAAAGATTATGACACAAATGTAATTGTTAATGTAAATGGTTCAAGCATAGATGAATATATTGCGTTAACTGAACGGATTGGCGAGCTTGAGAAAGTTGCGGCTATTGAGTTGAATATTTCTTGTCCTAATGTTAAAGAAGGAGGAATGGCATTTGGCACTAGCATTCCAATGGCCGAACAAGTTACCAGAGAAGTTCGTAAAGTATACCACAAAACTCTTATTGTAAAGCTTTCTCCTAACGTTACCGATATTGCAGAGATTGCAAAAGCTGTTGAATATCAGGGTGCAGATAGTGTTTCCTTAGTAAATACATTTCTGGGCATGGCAATTGATGCACATAAAAGAAGGCCGGTTTTGTCTACTGTTACAGGTGGTTTGTCTGGTCCAGCCATTAAGCCAATAGCGTTAAGGATGGTGTGGCAAGTCGCCAATGCAGTTAAAATTCCGGTAGTAGGTCTAGGTGGAATAATGAATGCAACTGATGCAATTGAGTTTTTCTTAGCTGGTGCTTCTGCCGTACAGATTGGAACCGCAAACTTTATTGATCCGACCATAACCATGAAAATTATTGATGGTATAAATGATTACTTGGATAAGCATAATTTCAAATCAATCAGTGATATAATTGGAAATTTACAAATGTGTTAATTGGTTTACATTTGAAAACTAATATTTATAAATATAGATTCTTGTATTTAATTTTGTTTTTAGTGGTACTTATGCCACTAAGAATGAATTCTGTTGATCATGTCGATTCAATTTCTAAAAAGGCCATTTTTACTCCAATAAATTATCGGGTAGAACATATTGATTGCAGTTTTTCTTACTCTAAAGCTATCGACATTCAGATTGAAAACTTTTTAGAGAGGAATTCTATCAGAGGAGCATCTTTGGCAATTGTTAAAGATGAACGACTAGTGTATTGTAAATCATATGGTTATTCTGATTATGATAAAAAATTAGAAACCTCTTCTAAGAATATTTTTAGAATAGCAAGTGTTTCAAAGTTAATCACAGCAGTTGCTATTATGAAACTAGTTGATGAAGGAAAAATCAGATTATCGGATAAAGTTTTTGGCGAAAAAGGGATTATTAATGATCCAAAATTTCTTGACATAAAAGATCCTAGATTGAAAGAAATATCAATCCTTAACCTTTTAGATCATTCTGGCGGTTGGACCCTTTCGTATGGAGATCCTATGTTTAATCCCACCTTAATAGCCGAAAAAGTTGGAGATCCATTACCCGCAACTTCCGAAACCTATTTGAAATTTGCAACAACCCGAAATCTACATTTCAATCCAGGATCTAATTATAGTTATTCAAACATGGGATATATGTTTTTAGGTTTGGTAATTGAAAAAATTACAGGATTAAAATACGAGAACTATGTCGAAAAATTTATTCTTTATCCTAATGGAATCTATGATATGCATATAGGAAAGAATCTTTTTGAAGAAAAATTTCCTAATGAGGTTAGATACCATGAACAGTTTGGTTCTCAGAAAATTAAATCATTTGATGGTGATTCGGCAATGGTTGCCAAGGTATATGGTGGAAACGATATAACATTGCTTGGTTCTGCGGGTGGATGGGTGGCATCAGCGGTTGAACTAGCCAAACTAATGGTCGTAATTGATGGTTTTGATCAAGTACCTGATTTTTTGTCGAAAGAAAGTATTTATTCAATGGCAGGAGGTTTTGAAAAAACATTAGGATGGAGAGATATTGATGAAAATGGCAGTTGGTATCGAACAGGAAGCTTTGCAGGTACTGCAGCCATGTTAAGCCGAAGAAATGATGGTTTACAATGGGTTCTACTTTGTAATACAAGTAGTTGGGAAGGAGCTGTTTTTTCTAAAAGTATTAATCGATTAATGACAAAAGTTATAGAAGATGTTCCTTCTTGGCCAGACATCAATCTTTTTTATTATTACAATATTTTGAATTAGAGTTATTTATGCACTTTATATTTTTGTTCAAATTTTAATTGAATTACATTTGTAATCTATATTGAAAACAATTTTTAGGATTACTTTCACGTTAAAAGTAATCCTTCCAAATTTATTTCCCGTGAAATGCATTTGTTTCCCCTCGTTTGGTTTAAATATTTGTTTAAATTCGAAGAGAGTATGAAGAAGGGATATATAATAATTTTTTTGGGCTTTATTCTTATTGCAACTGCTTTTATGCTGTTCGTAAGAATAGATCGAACTTTAGTTGTTGATGTCAAGCATATTCATCTTGATAGTATTCAAAATGTAATTGAAATTGATGATTCTTTGGTGGTTCCGGTTTTGTACGATACGCTTTTAATTCAAAAATTTACTTCTGCCGAAGAAAAGAAACAACAATTTATAAATCAAGTACTACCCGCAATTTTAATTGTGAAATTTCAACTTGAAAATCAAAGTAAAGTTGTAAAAAAAGTAATCAAAAAGCTTGAGAATGAAGAAAAACTGACTAAAAAAGAAGCAAATTTAGTCGATAGTTTGATGATTAGATATGGAGCAGAAACGCTTGAAAATCTATTAATTAGGCTCAAGATACATCCAACAAGTTTAGTTTTAGCTCAAGCTGCTTTGGAGTCAGGATGGGGAAGTTCCAGATTTGCAATTGAGGGCAATAATTTATTTGGAATGAAGTCGTTACCAGGAGATTCAAGTAGAATTAAATCATTTTATAGTCGAGGATCTAAAAATATATACTTGAAGTCATATGATAATGTAGCACAATCTATAGATCACTATTTTGTTACTTTAGGTAGGAGTGATGTTTATAATAATTTTAGAAATAAAAGATATGAAGAAGTTGATGTGTTTCAATTGATTGGTTCATTATCAAAATATTCTGAGAAGGGTAAAGATTATACAACGATGCTTAAGAAAATGGTAGAATGGAATAATATGGTTCAATACGATAGTTATGTAATAGATCCTAATTATATTAAGAAAGAATCTTTTTTAAAATCGATTGAGCTTAAATTTTAGTTGTTATCATAATAATATGGAAGAATTAAAAAAAAGAAAGAAAGTAATTGCAATTTTTATTATTACGAGTCCATTATTTCATAAGGATTACCAACCCTCAATTAATGATTATAGCAGTTATATAAAAAGGAAAATTGAATAACATTAAAACTGTCTGAGATTTTGATATTTTTTGTTCTAGTTTATTAGGGATTAAATGTTGAATCCTAAAGCGTAAATTAAACAACTGTATTTGTCTTATAATTGATATTATGATAAATCAAATGTGTAAAATTAAACCGGCAGTAACCGGTTCAATTTATCTAACTATTTATTTAAGCTTTGAATTTTCTTATTCATTTCTTCATACTTATCATTGATTTGTAAACGGTAATAGATTAATCGCAACGTTTCTAAAATTGCAATTTCACTATTATCTATATCATAAGCTTTTTCAAGGAATGGTCGTGCATCTTCAATATGTTTTAATCCTTCATTTTTAAGATCATCATATTGTTTTTGAGTTGCATTTGTTGGTAATTGGTTTGCATCATTCATTGCTTTTACACCACGATTAAAGTGAATTACCCCAATATTATAATAAGGAGTAAATTGACTTGAATCTTTTTCAATAGCTTCTTTATATACAGCTAATGCTGCATCTTCATTTCCCATTTTTTCAAGAGCTGCTCCTTTTGCTGTGTATAACGAAACATTATCAGGTTTTCCAGCAATAGCTACATCAATATATTTAATTGCATCTTCTGATTTACCTTTGCTAATATAATAGTTAATTAACTCAACAATCAAAGGTTCGCTTTCTGGGTATTTTTCAAAACCTTCTTTTAAAATGTTTATTGAATTTAATGTATCACCTTTTAATTGATAAGATTGAAAGGCAAAATGAAAACTAACAGCTCCATTATAATCCAGTTCTGCTGATTTCTTAAAATATTCAATCGCTTTTTCATAATTATTGGCTTTAAACGCAGCAAGTCCGGCATTATAAATAATAGCAGTATCAACATTTTGAGTACCTGAAGCAGATCTCATAATTGGATTATTTGTAATTGACATGAAATTTTCAAAGCATTTTAAAGCAACATCGAATTTTTTATTTTCATAAGCTGCAACAGCATAATTTGAAAAATCTGTTTGAAGAAAAGTTAGATCGACAATAATACTTTTAGAATATTTCTTTTCAACATCTAATTCAATTGCCTTATTGAATGATTCATATGACTTGAACAAAGGTTCTTCTTCAATGTCTTTGACCCCAGAACGGTAGATTTCTTGAAGAATTTGACCTCTAACCTCCCATGTACGAGGCCAATTAATTGAGCTTTCAGACTTCTCATTGCTTGGGTCTATTGCAACTTTTATAGTTTCATAAGCTTTTCGAAGATCACCAGATTCTTTATAGCCTAAAGCACTGGTAACTTTACCCTTTTGAGCAAACGCTCCGGTAACAGCAATTAATAATGATAATAGCGTTACAATTTTTCTCATAGTAGTAATTATTAATTTTTTATTCTTCAGATATTGTATTGTTTGATTCAGATTCCATTATCTCCGTTTCTTCAACTTCATCTTCGTATTTTGCGACTCTGGCTACAGATGCAATTTTATCACCATCTTTTAAATTAATCAATTTTACACCTTGTGCAGCTCGTCCAATTAATCTAAACGAATCAACAGCCATCCTAATTGTCATGCCACTTTCTGTAATGATCATCAAATCATCATTGTCTGTAACACTTTTAATTGACACAAGAGCCCCTGTTTTTTCAGTAATATTAATTGTTTTAACACCTTTTCCGCCTCTGTTTGTTACACGATAATCTTCAATGCTTGAACGTTTTCCATATCCATTTTCAGAAACAACCATAACATCTTCCGATTCGTTTTCGACACAAATCATGCCAACGACTTCGTCGGTTTCACTGATAGAAACACCTTTTACACCAGATGCAGTACGACCAATTGCTCTTACAATTCCTTCATTAAAACGAATTGCTTTTCCTGAACGAATAGCAAGCATAATTTCATGTTTGCCATTGGTTAGTTTAGCTTCGAGCAGTTGGTCTCCATCTCTTACTGTTATTGCATTTACTCCATTTTGACGAGGACGAGAATATGCTTCAAGAGACGTTTTTTTGATGATCCCTTTTTTAGTACACATGATAATGAAGTTGTTGTTGATGTAGTCAATATCATCCAACGTTTTCACATTAATGTATGCCATTACTTTATCATCCTGCTCGATATTTAATAGGTTCTGTATTGCCCTTCCTTTTGAAGTTCTAGAACCTTCAGGTATCTGATATACTTTTTGCCAGAAACATTTCCCTTTTTCGGTAAACAACAATACAGTGTTGTGCATCGATGCTACAAACATATGTTCAAGGAAATCTTCGTCGCGGGTATTACCTCCTTTTGATCCAACGCCTCCCCTACCTTGTGTCCTGAATTCTGTTAGAGGGGTTCTTTTAATATAACCGAGATGTGAAATGGTAATGATCATATCCTCATCGGCATAAAAATCTTCAGGATTAAATTCTTCTGCATTTGGAACGATCTCAGTTCTTCTGCCTTCAGGATAAGCTGTTTTAACTTCAATCATTTCATTTTTAATGATCTCCATTCTAAGTTCTTCGCTGTTCAGTATTTCCTTAAGATGTTCAATTGTTTTCATCAATTCGTCATATTCAGCACGCAATTTCTCCTGTTCAAGACCAGTAAGTTGTCGCAATCTCATTTCAACAATTGCACGTGCCTGAATTTCAGATAAACTGAATGTTTCCATCAAACGCTCCCTTGCGATATCGGCGTTGTTCGATGAACGAATTATTCTGATTACTTCATCAATATTGTCACTGGCAATAATTAAACCTTCAAGAATATGTGCTCTTTTTTCGGCTTGATCCAGTTCATATTGGGTACGACGGGTTACAACTTCATGTCGGTGTTCTACAAAATATTTGATAAGTTGTTTTAAGTTAAGGAGCCTTGGGCGTCCTTTTACCAGTGCAATGTTATTGGCACCGAAACTTGATTGTAACTGAGTATATTTATATAATTTATTAAGGACGACATTTGAAATTTCATCTTTCTTAATGTCGACAACAATACGCATTCCAGTACGATCCGATTCGTCATTTACATTTGAGATGCCTTCAATTTTCTTTTCATTAACAAGGTCAGCAATTTTCATAATTAATTCTGCCTTGTTAACCTGATAAGGAATTTCAGTAATGATTATCTTCTCGCGGTTTCCGTTGGTTTCAATATGAGCTTTTCCTCTCATTAATATTCTTCCACGGCCAGTATGATAAGCTTCCTTTACACCTGAATATCCGTAAATAATACCACCTGTTGGGAAATCAGGGGCTTTAATTATATCGATAAGGGCATCGATTTCAATTTCTTTATTATCAATATAAGCTATTATAGCATTGATTGTATCGACAAGATTGTGAGGTGCCATATTTGTGGCCATACCAACAGCAATACCAGATGAACCATTTACCAATAGATTTGGTATTCTGGTTGGAAGTACCTCTGGTTCTTTTAACGATTCGTCGAAATTGGGCCTGAAATCAACGGTATTCTTTTCCAAATCAGACAACGTTTCTTCGGCAATTTTTGATAATCTTGCTTCGGTATAACGCATTGCAGCAGGACTATCTCCATCAACAGAACCAAAGTTACCCTGCCCATCGATCAACGGGTATCTGAGCGACCATTCTTGGGCCATACGAACCATAGTCATATATACCGAGGAGTCACCGTGCGGGTGGTATTTACCCAGTACTTCTCCTACAATCCTTGCTGACTTCTTATGTGGTTTGGAGGAAGTGATTCCTAAATCATTCATCCCGAATAAAACTCTGCGGTGCACTGGTTTAAAACCATCACGAACATCGGGTAAGGCACGAGAAACAATTACCGACATTGAATAATCAATGTAGGCAGATTTCATCTGCTCTTCAATATTAATTTTTATAATTCTTTCGTTCTCAGACATGTAATTATCCTTTCTATAAGTCTCAAAAAAGCGGTTAAAAATACAAAAATACCATAATTATAACTTGTAAAAAGTTCACTGGCATTAAAAAATTAACATACAGCTTCAAACTATCAACAATCCTTGTTTTGTATAGTATTATTCAATATTTCTGTATGGAAAATTTTTATCTTAGTGATTTATTAACTGTAAAAAATATGGATTCTAAATTCTCGCCAAAAATAAAAGATGTTTTAACATATAGCAGAGAAGAAGCTATTCGAATGGGTAATGATTATATTGGACTGGAACACATCTTCTTAGGTATTCTACGTGATGGGGATTGTGTTGCAATCGATATTTTGAATAAGCTGAACGTTGATTTGTATGATCTTAAGAGAACTGTTGAAATTGAAATAAAAGAAGAACGGTCTTTAGATACAACTGCTTCTATTCAGCTTTTGAAAGCTGCTGAAAAATCGTTAAAAGTTGTATATCTTGAAGCTCGCTCAATGGGAAGTGCTTCAATTAATACGGGTCATTTGTTACTTGCTATTATCAAGGATGACAAATCGTTGATTGCAAAAATACTCAATGATTTCAACATTAGTTATGAGGCGTTGAAATCGCAATTGGAAGAAAATTCATCTAGTCAAATTGAGGCAAAATCTGATATGCCCGATGACAGCGACGATGATGCCAGTGATTTTTTTCAACAAAAACCAACAGGCGGAAGTCCTTCTTCCCCAACTTCAGGAAAATCGGATACGCCAGTACTTGATAATTTTGGTATTGATATAACACAGGCTGCCGAAGAAGGAAGTTTGGATCCAATAGTTGGACGCGATAAAGAAATTGAACGTTTAGCACAAATTTTGTCTCGAAGGAAAAAGAACAATCCAATATTAATTGGGGAACCAGGAGTAGGTAAATCTGCAATTGCTGAAGGTTTAGCAATCAGAATTATTGAGAAAAAAGTTTCACGTGTGCTGTTCGATAAACGTGTTGTTTCTCTCGATTTGGCTTCGATTGTTGCTGGAACAAAATATCGCGGTCAATTTGAAGAACGGATGAAAGCAATTTTGAATGAATTGGCAAAAGTCAATAACGTTATTTTGTTTATCGATGAGATTCATACAATTGTTGGTGCTGGTGGTGCAACTGGTTCGCTCGATGCAGCAAATATGTTAAAACCTGCACTTGCGAGGGGCGACATACAATGTATTGGTGCTACAACTCTTGATGAATATAGGCAAAACATTGAAAAAGATGGCGCATTGGAGCGTCGCTTCCAAAAAGTGATGGTGGAACCTACTTCTGTTGATGAAACAATTCAGATTTTGAACAACATCAAATCTCGTTACGAAGATCATCATAATGTAATATATACTCCTGAAGCAATTTCAGCATGTGTTTCTTTGACCGCAAGATATATTTCTGACCGACACCTGCCCGATAAAGCAATTGATGCATTGGATGAAGCAGGTTCTAGGGTTCACCTTTCGAATATAAATGTACCAGAGGCGATCATTAAACTTGAAGAAAAAATTGAAGGAACCCGTGAAGAAAAGATTCAGGCTGTTAAAAGTCAGAATTTTGAATTAGCTGCTAGTTTTCGCGATAAGGAAAAGAATCTTATTCAATTGCTCGAAAGAGAGAAAGAAGACTGGGAGCGTGAATTGATAAACCATCGGGAAATAGTTACTGATGATAAAGTAGCCGAAGTGGTTGCAATGATGTCTGGTATTCCGGTACAACGTGTAGCACAAGCTGAGAGTAAGAAATTGCTTAACATGGCAAAAGACCTTATGGGAACTGTAGTAGGTCAAGATCAAGCTATTGAAAAAATAGTAAAAGCAATTCAACGTAACCGTGCTGGATTAAAAGATCCGAACAAACCCATTGGAACCTTTATTTTTCTTGGTCCAACAGGTGTTGGTAAAACTCAGTTAGCAAAAGTATTAGCACAATATTTGTTCGATTCATCCGATGCGCTGATCAGATTAGATATGAGTGAGTATATGGAGAAATTTACAGTCTCACGTTTAGTTGGTGCTCCTCCCGGATATGTTGGCTATGAAGAGGGTGGTCAATTAACCGAAAAAGTGCGTCGTAAACCATATTCAGTTGTTTTGCTCGATGAAATTGAAAAAGCACATCCTGATGTATTTCATATTCTACTTCAGGTAATGGACGAAGGACGTTTAACTGATAGCCTTGGTCGACGTGTTGATTTCAAAAATACAATTGTAATAATGACCTCGAACATTGGGTCGCGACAAATAACAGATTTTGGTCGTGGTGTAGGATTTACCACTCCTGCTGACAGTACCGATTCGGAACATTCTTCGCATGTTGTGCAAAAGGCACTTAAGAAGGCATTTGCACCCGAGTTTCTGAACCGAATTGATGATGTGATCATATTTAATTCGCTAACCGAAAAAGATATTCATAAAATTATTGATATTGAGTTAAAAGGACTTTACGAAAGGGTTCGTAACCTGAATTATACGTTGAAAATATCTACAGCTGCAAAAGATTTTATTGCAAAAAATGGGTTTGATCCCCAATTTGGAGCCCGTCCATTGAAACGTGCTATTCAAAAGCTTTTAGAAGATGAAATGGCTGAAGCGATACTTAAATCAGAATTAAAGGAAGGTGATACTATTAATATTGTATTCGACTCGAAGAAAGAAAAAATTAGAATTAAAACTCAATCGAATAAATAGAAAAGCGTAATAATTAGGTCTCGGGGGTATATTTAATCGACATTAAGGTTAAATCATCCTCGGGATTTTTATTTCCACGAAATGACAGGACACAATTGCTGATTTTTTCAACAACTTCTTTTGGTTCCTGAAACCAAGTCCCCATCAAGTTATATTTTACAACATCAACTCCAAATTTCATATTGTCCTCATTACAAGTATCTATTAATCCATCGGTATAGAGAAAAAGTTGGTCGTCAGGTTCTAAGGTGATGGTTGATGAACTGTAATTTCGGTTTGGATAAATTCCAATTGGAATTCCATGAGTCTCACTTAATTCTTCAATTGTTCCTCTTTCTTTAATTAAAAGTGGATAATTATGAGCTGCATTGCAAAAAGAGAACTCTCCAGTTTTGATCTCCAAAATTCCAATAAAGATGGTTACAAATAAGTCGCTGATTTTTTCTTCTATTAATCGGTTATTGAGTTTTTCAGTTATTGCTGCCACGTTATTTTCTTCGCGTATTACAGATCGAAGTAGTGTTTGTGTATAAATCATGAAAAGTGATGCTGGGATCCCTTTTCCGGCTACATCGGCAATTGTTATCAATAAACGATTGTTGTCGAGCATAAAGTAATCATACAAATCACCACCAATATCGAATGCCGCTTCTGAATGAGCAAATATTTTAAAATTCTTATTTTCAGTGACTTCTGTCGTGTCTTTTGGTAGTATGTTTGATTGTAGTCTTTTGGCCAATCTTAAATCGTTTTCAATCTTTTGGTTGTTCAAGATATTCTTTTCTAAACCAGTACGATATTGATTAAGTTGATTTTGAAGTACTTCGATACTTTTGTTAATTATGGTTGACTCATTCATTTTGTCAGTAAAAAGCATCTGTAGATCTTTATTTTTCTTCAGGTTTTCAACAATTAGGGTAAAAGGCTTTGTAAATCGCTTATCTGTTTGAATAACTATTATTGAAAACAAAACTAATGCAACCAAGATAATAACGCTTATATTCCTAAAGTATAATATAAGATAGTCGTTAAAAACGCCAATTGGGTGATTTAATACGACATAGAACTGATTTTTTGGATTTTTAATTACAAAAAAAAGATCTGATTTTGAACTTTTGGAAAGCTTGATCTGCTGAGAATTCATTCCATCAAATAACTTTTTATCTGTTTTTTCTTCTTGTTGATCTTTAAGTAGAATTTCAATTTTCTTCTGAAATGAATATTTATCTTTAATATTTTCTAAAGTCCAAATTACTTTTTTATCAGTGTTTAAAAGGTATGCATTACTTGTTTCATCTAAAATTGAAGAATTAAACAGCGATGAAAACCATGTTTCGTGCAAAGTCAATTTCAAAAAATATTCACTGTTGATTGGTGTAAAATATGATGCAATTAACGGAGATGTGTTTTTACTTAAGTTAAAATTCCAACCTACCAAATTCTCTTTAGTAAGTTCTTGAATTTTAACAATATCAATAGATGTAACAAATTTGTTCAATGTAAAAAAAGAACGCTTATTTTCTTCAAAAAGGGTTATGTCATTTGTCTTAATAAATTCATATGTTATAAAATTTGATAATTCTTCTATCTTTTCAGATTCAGAGATAATGTTGGTATTTAATTGTTTACATTGTACTGTTAGCCGCTTAATGGTGTTTTTTACATACAAGTCATGAATCAAGAAGAAATTCACTAACAGAAAGAAAATTAAGATTGATATAAAAATTGAAAGATGAATCAGATTTAACCTTGTGGCGAAATTTCTTATTTTCATAATAATGATTGCATTTTAACTGTACCAATTTACAAAATGCCTGATAAACCAACATTATCTTTATCGAAGTAATTCATCCAACTGCATGTTCCTTTGTATCGGGTTGAAAAAGTTGCTATTTGAGATGCTTTTGCAACTGATTGTTTAAAGGGTAATTTTTCATCAAAAAAATAGCAGAATGCACCGTGCAGAATATCTCCAGCTCCAAGCGAATCAACTGCATTAACGTTATTAACTGAAATATAATCAGTTGTTAATAATACACTCTCCTGCCCTCGTGAAATTGCCATTTCTGATATGCCCATAGATTTTAGGTATTCAAATATTTCGGCTTTGTTTTTACAGTGAGGGGGTTTGAAGTTGTTTGAGCATATAGCAATATCAACATATGGAAGTATTTCTGGCAATTGTGGTTTCCAACTTCCGCCATCGAAAATTACCGGAATACCTTTCTGATGTGCTATTCTGCAGATTGGGACTGATAGTTCAGGATAAAACCCATCAGTAAAAATGAAATCATACTTTTCAATATCATCTACGATGTAACGACCCTCTATTTCCATTTTTTCGGGATAATGGGTGAAAATGGTTCGTTCACTGTTGCTTGTAGTGGTTATAATAGCTGAAATAATGGGTTCTGACTCTTCGTTTTGAATTGTATCAATAACATTTACTGAATGTTGCAAAAAATCAGCATTAATAATTTTAGAGAAATCATTTTTTCCAATGCAGGTTAAAAAATCGACTTTTCCACCAAGAAAAGAATAGGTTATAGCTGCATTTGCTGCCGGACCACCTGCAGAAAGAAAAGGCATTTCAGTTTTTATTTTTTGATTTGGTTCTGGGTAAACTTCGGTAAAAAACTGAATATCAATTGTTGTAAGCCCGACAAAAAGCGCTCTTTTCTCCATTTCTTTCGTTTTAAGGCATAAAAAAACCCGATACAATTGCATCGGGTTGTAAATATATCTGTTTTTGATTATGTATTCATTGCACCGCAAACGTTTATTACTTGTCCGCTTACATACGACGATAAGTCTGATGCCAAGAATGCAGCTACCTTCGCAACTTCTTCTGGTTGCCCACCACGTCTTAATGGTATTGAAGCTTCCCAGGCTTTACGCGCATCTTCTGGAATTTTAGCTGTCATTTCTGTAATAATGAATCCAGGAGCAATTGCATTTGAGCGAATACCTCGTGAACCTAACTCTTTTGCAATCGATTTTGTGAATCCAATAATACCAGCTTTTGATGCTGAATAGTTCGATTGTCCGGCATTTCCGCTTACACCCACTACCGAACTCATGTTGATGATTGATCCTGAGCGTTGGTTTAGCATGGTTTTTTGAGCTGCCTTTGTGAAATTGAACACCGATTTAAGGTTTACATTGATTACTGCATCCCATTGTTGTTCGGTCATGCGCATCAATAACGTGTCCTTTGTGATACCGGCATTGTTTACTAAAGCATCAATTTTTCCAAAATCTGCAACAATCAAGTCAACAACGCGTTGTGTGTCTTCAAAATTACTGGCATCCGATGCGTATCCTTTAGCTTTTACTCCTAAAGCAGCAATTTCTGCTTCAGTGGCTTTCATGTTTTCATCCTCAAAAAGGTCTGTAAAAGCAATATTACAACCTTCCTGTGCAAAAAACATGGCAATAGCCTTACCAATGCCACGGCTTGCTCCGGTTACAATAGCTGTTTTTCCTTCAAGTAACTTCATAATTTTATTGTTTGAATTTATCAAGTGTCGACAAAAGTAACAATAATGAATAATTAGCAAATTTTTAGGTGATGAGCTTCATCAAATAAATCCTATGTGTTTTTTTCTTAGTATTCAACTGTACTTGTAACCAATGTTCCCTTTATACTGATATTTAGTTTGATAATTCCAAACAAGTAGATTTTTTCCACAATTTTCTCTAATTTGACCTCTCAATTTTGTCAATCTGAAATGTTTTAATTCCCTAGAAAAACAAATCATATTGTTCGACAAGTGCCAATATTTTGGCACCTTTGCATTACTGAAGTTTAACCTATGGAGCATTTAACCACAACAAATATTTTTGTTTTTCACTACAAGCCGGGACCTGTTTTTCCTAAGAATACTGGTTATGTACCTGTTTGGGCAGGAAAAAATTTCTCAACTGAAGAAACTAATTTAGTTGGCGATGATACAGGCGATCATATATCTTATAAGAACAATTATTACAGCGAATTGACTGGTATATATTGGGTCTGGAAAAATTGGAACTGCGATATTGTTGGCACATCGCATTATCGACGTTTTTTTACGCTGTACCCGATCCCATTTTCTGAAAAAATAAGAAGACTGGGGTATTGTTTAATTGGATTAAAAAGAAAACGTTATGGTCTTGTTTATACTTCAAATATGAACTACTGGGGGGATAAACTGCTAACATGCAATGAAGCCGAAGAATTATTAAAAGATTATGATGCTATTCTGCCTCAGCCCCGAAAATTGAAATATTCTATTGAAAAACATTTCGAACGTTATCACCATTTTAACGATCTGCAACTTTTAAGAACTATTGTTGCTGAACTTTATCCTGAATTTTTAGATTCTTTGGATGAAATGAAAAAGCAAAACAGGTTGTATGCCAACAATATGCTTATTTTGAAATGGGGCCAATTTGATGAACTATGCAATTGGTTGTTTACCATTTTATTCGAATTTGAAAAAAGGGTCAGTTTGGAAAATTATATTGGATATCAAGAGCGTATTTTTGGTTTCTTATCGGAACGATTAATTACCTTGTGGTTTTTTCATCACAAGTTGAAGGTTAAAGAGTTACCATTGGTTTATTTTAAGCATTTTAAATTTCAGAAATGATCGATCAAAAGACAATATGTGCCATTTGCACTTCGCCTGGAATGGGCGCCATTGCTGTAATTAGGCTTTCGGGAGAAGAGGCTTTTTCAATTATTGACAAAATTTTCAGATCGAAAAGGGAGGGAAAGAAATTAATTGTTCAGAAAGCCAACACCTTACATTTTGGATCAATTGTAGATGGAGAAATTGTTGTTGATGAAGTGATTATTGCGCTGTTTAAAGCTCCACATTCGTTTAGTGGCGAGGATACCATCGAGATTTCATGCCACGGTTCATTGTACATCCAGCAAACTATTTTGATGTTATTGATCGAAAAAGGTGCACGTATGGCTCGACCTGGTGAGTTTACGCAACGTGCATTTCTTAACGGAAAAATGGACCTTTCTCAAGCCGAAGCCGTTGCAGATTTAATCTCTGCATCGTCGGCAGCAGCACACCATGTGGCGATGAAGCAAATGCGTGGCGGTGTTTCTAACGAGATAAAAAGCCTCAGGGATCGACTTCTAACCTTCACTTCGTTGGTAGAACTTGAACTTGATTTTAGTGAAGAGGATGTAGAATTTGCAAATAGAAATCAGTTACTTCAATTAGTAGTCGTTATAAATCAATTAATAAGTAAGTTAGCTGATAGTTTTCGTTATGGAAATGCAATCAAAAATGGTATTCCAGTTGCGATTATTGGCGATGCGAATGTGGGTAAATCAACACTGTTGAATGCTCTTCTCAATGAAGAAAAGGCAATTGTTTCTGAAATTGCCGGCACAACCCGCGACGTGATCGAAGATGTAGTGATTATACATGGAATTCAGTTCAGGTTTATCGATACTGCTGGTATAAGGCATACCGAAGACACTATCGAAAATTTGGGGATTGAACGGACGTTTGCCAAATTGGGTCAGGCCGAAATTGTATTAACATTGATCGATGCAACTCGATCGATTAACGATGTGGTGATGTTTTTGACCAAAATGAGCGAGAAACTTCATACCAAAAAATCGGCGTTGATAATTAACAAAATTGACGTTGCTGATCCTGAAGTGGTGAACGAACTTGTTCAGCTTGGAAAAGAAATGCAGTTCCCTACCCTTCCGATTTCAGCAAAGAAAGACATTCATATTCATGAACTTACACAGTTTTTAATCGATTCAGTAATGGATTACCGATACAATGAAAATGATGTTGTAATTACTAATTTGCGCCATTATGAATCTCTTACCAATGCCAATAAGGCTATCGAACGGGTTCTCGATGGTTTAAATTCTGGCATTTCTGGCGATTTCCTTTCGCAAGACATTCGTGAATGCCTTTATTATCTGGGCGAGATTACTGGTGAAATATCTACAGATGAGGTTCTTGGCAATATTTTTAAGAATTTTTGCATCGGAAAGTAACCATCATGAAATCAAAATTGCTTATTTGTTTCGTAGCTCTTCTTTTTGTACATCCAGTTTTTTCACAGAAAGCTTTCGATTATAAACTTAATACGTCACAAGGCGATGTAATTATTCACGTTCTGGGTCACTCTTCGATATTATTTGAGTGGAATCAACTTGCAATTTATGTCGATCCATATTCAAAGGCTTATCGTTTTGCGAATAGCCCAAAAGCCGATCTAATTGTGGTTACCCATGCTGATTCTGATCATTTTGATGCTACTGCAATAAATCAAATAAAGAAGGAATCGACGTTAATGATTTATACCAAAACCTGTTCCGATAATGGTTCTTACACGGAAATCGATACAGTTATGGCCAATGGTGATTCAATATATGTTCAAAATGTGGGCTTTAAAGCTGTGCCAGCTTATAACATTGTAAAAACACGGCATATTAAAGGTGTTGGGAATGGATACATTATCACTTTTGCCGATAAGCGGATTTATATTTCTGGTGACGGAGAAATTATTCCTGAGATGGCTGATTTTAATGATATTGATGTATCATTTATGGGATACAGCCAGCCTTACAATATGACAACAGAAATGTTTACCGAAGCGGCAAGGGTAATTGAAGCTCCAATTGTCATTCCCTATCATTACGACAACAACGATATTTCTGAACTTATAAGTGCCTTTAAATCATATTATGAGATTACACTATTAACTGAAGCCATTGAGAATTCAGGAATTAAAGAAGAGCATCAAAACAATTGGTTTTACCCTAATCCCGCAAACGAAAAGCTTTATTCTGATGTATTTAAAAAGAATTCAACTCTTTCTATTTATACTGAAATTGGGAAAAAGATCTTTTCATGTAATTTGAATTCAGAAGGGAGTATTGATGTAAGTTCTTTATCTGCAGGAAAATATTTCTTTGTAGTTGAAGGAAATTTTGAATCTATATCGGGAAGTTTTATTGTAGGCAAACATTAGTTTTCTGCTTAAAAGGTATTGTTTAACAAAGAATGAAATGGTTTCGTTCAATGTTTCAGCCTGTCCCCAAAATTCTTCAGCATTTTGTTGTGTTGCAGTGCCAAGCTGCAATACTTGAAAGATACGTACAACTGCATTACCTCTTTAATACTTTTTGTAATAAGAATTCGTTGCAGTTATCAGCAATATGGATCAAATAGTAATTGATAATGAGTGTTTTATAGTGCTAGTGGCAATTCATAAAACTTAATGTACTTAGACTACAAGTTGCTAAGCGTAAAAAAAACTGCTTTGAGCAGTTTCTTTATTTATCGAGATAGGTCTTCAAATTCTAAACTTGAAAATTCTTCTTCATTAACATCAAAATCAGATTCTTCAAACCCTATTTGATTTTCTTTAATGTAATCGATTATTTTCAATAAGCCATCCGAAAATTTTTCAAAATCCTCTTTGTAAAGAAAAATCTTATGCTTCTCGTAAAAGGGATTACCTGACTCGCTATTTCGCTTTTTACTTTCGGTAATGGTCAAATACAATTCATTTTTACGAGTTGATTTTACATCAAAAAAATAGGTTCTTTTACCTGCACGTACTGATTCCGAAAAAACTTCTTCTCTAAATCTGCTGCCTTCAAAATCTTTTCTTTCCGGTGAATCTTGCTTTTCGAAGCTCATAATTCCATAGTTAGTATCGGTTAGTTTTCAAATATATAAAAAATTTCTATAATTGATTTTCATAATCGTACGCTATGAAACAGTTTATTTTATGTTCAAGGCTTATATTTCTCCATTTCAGGTAAAATCTTCTTTAGAGCAGCAATTCTTTTTTCACTTACTGGGTGGGTACTTAAGAACTCCGGCACTTTTGCTCCTCCCATTTTCGCCATCCTTTCCCAAAAAATAATCGCTTCTTTGGGATCGTATCCTGCCATTGTTAAGAAAATTAGCCCCAGTTTATCGGCTTCGTACTCATGTTTTCGGGAAAAGGGCAACATCACTCCTACTTGAGTTCCAATACCATATGCTCCTAAAAAAATATTTCTTGTTTTTTCCGGTTGCTCTTTAGTTGCTATATCTAGTGCCATTCCGCCCAATTGAGAAAATAACCCTTGACTCATGCGTTCGTTGCCATGGCGGGCAACTGCATGCGCTATTTCGTGCCCCATAACCACTGCAACCCCACTTTCGTTTTTGCAAACAGGAATAATACCTTCGTAGAACACAACTTTACCACCAGGCATGCACCATGCATTTACAGAAGGATCTTTAACCAAGTTGAATTCCCAAGCAAATGTTGAAAGTCGATCGCTTAATCCGTTATTGGCCATGAATTTTCGAACAGAATTTGAAATTTTCATCCCTGAATTTTTCACCATTTTAAGCGATTCTCCTGAGTTGAGAACAACTGATGTATCGAGGAATTCCTTGTAGCTGGTGAGGCTCATCGAAACCATTTGTGATTCAGGTAACAGATTTAATTGTTTTCGCCCGATAATAGGTACAGTAGAACATGAGAACATGGTCATTACTACTGTGAGGACTAAAATTTGTAACAGTATTTTTTTCATTACGTTTTGTTTAAAATAAGTTCTTCTGATATGCGCAAGTTAAAAAAAGAAACATAAAAAAAGGAGTGTAAAAACTCCTTCTTTTTATGAATATATCTGTTTCGTTGCAGCTAGCAGTGTATTTTTCAACAATCCGACACGGGTCATTGGGCCAACCCCTCCAGGAACAGGTGTTATATAGGAACATTTTTCGGCTACCTGATCGAACAGAACATCGCCCCGTAAGCGAAAACCGCTTTTGGTTTCTGGTGAAGGAACCCGAGTTGTTCCAACATCAATAATTACAGCACCTTCTTTCACCATATTTGCTTTTACAAAACCTGGAGATCCCATTGCTGAGATCAGAATATCGGCCTCGGCACAAACTTTTTCGAGGTTTTTGGTACGGCTATGTGCTACAGTAACCGTTGAGTTTTGTTCTTTTTGCGACATCAGAATACTCATGGGGCGACCAACAATATTGCTACGGCCTACTACAACGCAATTTTTTCCTGACGTTTCTATGTTATACCTTTTCAATAGTTCAACAATCCCAAAAGGGGTTGCTGAAACAAATGACGGTAAGCCAATAACCATTCGACCAACATTAATTGGGTGAAAACCGTCAACATCTTTTTTAGGATCAATTGCCTCAATTACTTTTTGTTCTGAAATATGTTTGGGTAAAGGCAATTGTACAATAAATCCATCAACATCAGGATTGTTGTTCAATTCAGCGACTTTGGCCAGCAATATTTCTTCTGTTACATCGTCTTCAAAACGATGAAGGGATGAATTAAAACCAACTTCGGCGCAATCTTTTATTTTGAATGCCACATACGATTCACTTCCGCCATCATGTCCAACCAGAATAGCAGACAAATGTGGGGTTTTACCTCCTTTTGCAATTATTTCTTTTACCGATTCAGCAATTTCTGCTTTAATTTCATCGGCTATTTTTTTCCCATCAATGAGTATCATTCTTGTTGATTTAAATCTTTAATTATCTTCTAAAACCTTGAGTTGGGTTGCCAATGCGTTTACCTTGTGCCACCATTTTCATCATTTTGCGGGTCTCGGTAAACTGTTTCAATAAGCGATTAACCTCTTGAACAGATGTTCCAGATCCAGACGCAATTCGTTTACGACGAGAGCCGTCGATCAACGATGGATCTTCGCGTTCTTTGTTGGTCATTGAATGGATGATTGCTTCAATGTGTTTAAATGCATCATCATCGATATCAATATCTTTCAATGCTTTTCCCATTCCGGGTATCATCGAAGCTAAATCTTTCAAGTTCCCCATCTTCTTAACCTGATTGATCTGCTTCAAAAAATCGTTGAAGTTGAATTGGTCTTTGGCCAATTTCTTTTGAAGACGACTAGCTTCTTCAACATCAAATTGTTCTTGTGCACGTTCAACAAGGGAAACAATATCACCCATGCCAAGAATACGGTCGGCCATACGTTCGGGATGGAAAACATCGAGGGCATCCATTTTTTCGCCTGTTCCCACAAATTTGATTGGCTTGTTCACTACCGAACGAATAGAAAGAGCAGCACCACCACGAGTATCACCATCGAGTTTTGTAAGTACTACCCCATCAAAATCGAGACGATCGTTGAATTCTTTGGCAGTATTCACAGCATCTTGTCCTGTCATTGAGTCAACAACAAACAAAATTTCCTGTGGGTCAATTTCCTTTTTAATGGCTGCAATTTCGTTCATCATCTCTTCGTCTACAGCCAAACGACCAGCAGTATCCACAATTACTAAATCATAGCCAAGCTTCTTTGCATATTTGATCGCTTCTTTGGCAATTGCAACAGGATTTAAATTTCCTTCTTCAGTATAAACCGGAATATTATTTTGTTCTCCAAGCACCTTCAACTGCTCGATAGCAGCCGGACGATATACGTCACCTGCAACAAGCAATGGGTTTTTGCCTCTTTTTTCTTTTAAATATTTTGAAAGTTTACCTGAAAAAGTTGTTTTACCAGAACCTTGCAACCCTGCAATAAGAATTACTGCTGGATTTCCTTTTATGTTAACATCGACCGAAGAAGAGCCCATTAATGAAGCCAACTCATCGTGAACAATTTTCACCATCATTTGACCAGGCTTCACAGAGGTGAGCACATCCTGTCCAAGTGCCTTTTCTTTAACGGTATCGGTAAACGTTTTAGCAATCTTGAAGTTCACGTCGGCATCGAGCAATGCTCTGCGAACTTCTTTTAACGACTCTGCTATATTGATTTCTGTAATCTTACCTTGACCCTTTAATATCTTAAACGAGCGGTCGAGTTTTTCACTCAGATTTTCAAACATATTGTATCCTTTTTGTTTTTGAGTGGTGCAAAAATAAAAAAAATAGGCTGCAAAAATCACTACTCTTTGGGTTAATGATCGAATGCTGAAAAGTTTTATCTAAACCTTCAATAAATGACAGATGCAATTTTTGATGATTTTATAATTTAACTTACAAAACATTAATAATTAGTGACTATAGAAATAGAATATGCCTATAAATTATGATGTTTTTTGTGTTGTTTTTTGAATTTTTATAAATAGATTATAGGAAAACTGCATAAATGATGTAACTTAGGTAACGTATTTTTGAGTTAATTCCCACCCAATTAACAACTTAAAATTCACCATCAATTTGTCTTTATTACAATTTAAAGACATCTCATTTCCAGTTTTTTCAAATGAAAAGGAGGCTATTACCCAAGCCTCCTTTTTTATTTTTACATTCTCTCGGGACATTCAATACCCAATAACGACATGCCATTTCGGATTACTTTGGCGATGTTTTCAGACAAAAGAAGCCTGAAAAGTTTCGTCGGTTCATCTTCTTCTTTTAGAATTGAGAATTCGTGATAGAATTGGTTAAACTCCTTCACCAAATCGTAGCAGTAATTGGCAATAATTGCAGGGCTATATGTTTTACCGGCTTCGGAAACAACTTCGGGAAAGTTAGTTATCTTTTTAATTAACTCAATCTCTTTTTGAAGGGGTACACTATTGAAATCAATTCCACTCCAAACCAAATCGTTTTCACGGGCTTTTCGCAAAATACTTTGGATTCGGGCATACGTATATTGAATAAATGGTCCAGTGTTGCCGTTAAAGTCGATTGATTCTTCAGGGTTAAACATCATTGTTTTACGTGGATCAACTTTCAAAATGAAGTATTTTAACGCTCCCAAGGCAATCATGCGATAGATATTCTCCTTCTCAGAGTCGGAATAGTTATCGAGTTTCCCCAATTTCTCGGCAGTATCGCGAGCTACAGAAATCATCTCCTCCATCAAATCATCGGCATCAACAACTGTTCCTTCACGCGACTTCATTTTCCCTTGTGGAAGTTCAACCATTCCATATGAAAAGTGGTACAAATCTTTTCCCCAGTTGAAACCCAGTTTATCCAGCAGGATTGAAAGCACTTGAAAATGATATATTTGTTCATTTCCAACCACATAAACCATTTGGTCAATTTCGTAATCTTCATAACGTAGTTTTGCCGTTCCAATGTCTTGTGTCATGTAAACCGAAGTTCCGTCGGAACGAAGCAATATCTTTTGATCGAGACCATCGGCTTCGAGATTTGCCCAAACCGAACCATCTTCTCGTTGTTCAAAAACACCTTCTTTTAAGCCCCGTAATACTTCGTCGCGGCCAACTTGATAGGTATCAGATTCGTAATATATTTTATCAAAATTTACACCCAACCTCTTATATGTTACATCAAATCCGGCATAAACCCATTCATTCATTGTTTTCCAAAGCAGCCGAACTTCTGGATCGTTGGCTTCCCATTTGCGAAGCATTTCGCGGGTTTCGAGAATGCTTGGAGCATTCGCTTCAGCTTCTTCTTTTGAAAAACCGTTGCCTATCAATTCTGCAACTTCGCGTTTAAATAGTTGATCAAATTTTACGTAATAGTCGCCCACCAAATGGTCACCTTTTTTACCTGTACTTTCGGGGGTTTCGTTCTTCCCTTCCTTTAACCAAGCATACATCGATTTACAGATATGGATTCCTCTGTCGTTTACGATGTTTGTTTTAATTACATTTTTTCCGTTTGCCTTTAAAATTTCTGAAATAGAAAAGCCCAATAAATTGTTGCGAATATGTCCTAAATGAAGTGGTTTATTGGTGTTTGGCGATGAATATTCGACCATTGCAACCGGCGAATTTTCTGATGCATTTGAATAACCAAAAAGGTCATTTGTTGCCACTTCGTTCAATGATTTTAACCAATATGAAGCATCGATAACAATATTTAAAAAGCCTTTAACTACATTGAAACGAGAGATATTTGGAACATTACTGATCAAATAATTTCCAATTTCTTCAGCCGTTTGTTCTGGCACTTTTCCCGACATTTTTAGAAAAGGAAAAACTACAACAGTAATGTCACCTTCAAACTCTTTGCGTGTAAGCTGGGTTTGAACAGATTCAGTAACTACGATTGTTTTATACAATGATTCAATGGCTTTTACAACTTCAGATCTGATTAGCAAATCGATATTCATTTCAGTATTTTTTAAAATGCGGAGCAAAGATAATTAAATAGCAAAATTGAGAAAGTAATATAAGGTTCTAACGACCGATGTTAACAATTGATTTAATACCTGAAATAACAATTGGATATCAATAGAATACAATTAACGCATAAAGAAGAATGTATCGAATACTACTTTACGATATTTGCGCAAACGTTGATCGAGGTCCATATTTTCTTCGTCCTTCAGTGTTTTAACCTCTTGGGCTTCGCCCAACGCTTTTACCAAAATTCTGCTTTCGGGGATACCTTTCTTTATCAAGAATTTCTTGACTGTTTCAACCCTTCGAGCCGATAATTCTTTGTTGTGTTCATCGGTACCTCGCGGATCGGCCTGTCCGAACAGACGAATATTCATCAATGAATTGTCAATTAAGAATTTAACAATTTTTTGAAGTTCATCTTCGGCTTCAGGTGTAAGTTCATATTTATCTGTCTCGAAATAAACTTCAGGCGGAACATCACTTTTTGTATCGGGCCAACCAACATCTGGCGGTTCTGGGCAACCAAGGTATTCCATTGGTCCATATTCATTCGGACAATGGTCTACGTCGTCGAATAATCCGTCACCATCAGAGTCAATAGGGCAACCATATTCATCAACAACCATACCTGCTGGAGTATCGGGACAAAGGTCTTTTGGATCGATTACCCCATCACCATCAGTATCAGGGCAACCTTTATATTCTGGAACGCCAGGCAAATCGGGACAGTCGTCTTCTTTATCCATTATACCGTCTCCATCACGATCGGGACATCCATTAAATTCTGGTAATCCGGGATCATCGGGACAATCGTCCTGATAATCGGGAATTCCATCTAAATCACGATCAGGCGGACAACCTTTTTCATTAACCTGAACTCCAAGAGGAGTATCGGGGCACTCATCTTCGTCATCAGGAACTCCGTCGTGATCTTGATCTTTCGGACCACCAATTTTGAAAAAGAAACCTATTTTGCCCCCGCTAAATTTGTCATTTTTAATATCAATTGCAGCTCCATCTAATTCTTCGGTTGTTGCTAACAATGTGTTCATTTCAACAAACAAACTTAGTTTTTTCGTAATGTCAAGTTTTACTCCAGCAACCAAGTTCAACGATATTTCATCGATAAAATGCGAAAAATTATCCCCTTTTAAATCATAACTAGCCCCCGACGTTTTTCCAATCATATATCCAAAACCGGCACCTAAATAAGGCTTTAGCCATGCTTTCTCGGGCAACAAATAATTGTTGTTGAATTTATAATTAGCAATAACACTTGGTGAAATCAAACTTCCCTTTGAGTAGTATAATTCGTCAGAAAGCAAACCAGAAAGGTTCAATCTGTAATAATCGATCCCAAGGTGTAAGTCAATCGATGGAGATATGTAGCGTGAAAAAGCAAATCCGGCACCATCGTTTCGTTGGTCAAATTTGAGAAATTGACTTCCTAATTCACCTTTATATTGCAAAAGGGAATATGACGATTTAACGGCCCATTTATAATCAGCATTCTGAGCAAAACTAAAAATTGACACGTTTGCCAATAAGATTATAAGCATCAATGATAAAACCGATGCTCTGAAATTTCTTATTTTATACGTTGTGACCACAAAAACAAATATAACACTTTAGAAATAATCCTTTCTACTTGAAGAAAAATTACATAAACATTTATTTATATTTTTGACACCATGTATGCAGTTGTCGACATAGAAACTACCGGAGGTAACAATAAACTGGGAAAAATCACTGAGGTAGCGATATTTATTTATGATGGAGAAGAGATTATAGATTCTTTTGTTTCCTTGGTAAATCCCGAATGTGAAATACCATTTTTCATTACCAATTTGACTGGTATTTCGACTGAAATGGTTCGTAATGCCCCTAAATTTTACGAAATAGCCCGTCGCATAGTTGAAATAACCGACAACAGAATATTTGTGGCTCACAATGTGAGTTTTGACTATAACTTTATTCGAAAAGAATTTAACGATTTGGGGTACGACTTTAGGCGAAATATCTTATGTACCGTTGAATTAAGCCGGAAATATTTGCCAGGCCATCAGTCGTATTCATTGGGCAAATTATGTGGTGATTTAGACATCAAAATTGAAGGAAGACACCGTGCTGCAGGGGATGCGCTAGCTACTGTAAAAGTTTTAAACCTAATTTTAGAACGACACAAACAACGCAAATCAACCTTATTATAAAAAGAAGAGCTGTGAATTTCACAGCTCTTACTTATTTTTATTCTTCAGTTTTGGTTTCTTCTTTTGTTTCCTCGGCCGATTCTTCTTCAAAATTCAGCATGCCTTTTTCTTGAAGAATATTATACCATTGGATAATTTTCTTAATATCAGAAACATAAACACGATCCTCGTCAAAGTCTGGAACTATACTTTTAAAATAATCTTTTAGAATATTTCCCGACGATTTTGAATCGATGCTGCTAGGCTGGCCATTTTCTTTATCAGAAATCTTTTTTAAAATATCCTTTAAAGGAACTTCTTCGGTAATGGTGTAAACAGCAATATCTTCTAACGAAATAATCTTATTAGAAGAATGGGCAGGCAAACGCTTCCCATTTACAAGCGATTCTACAATTATACTTTTGTTTCCTTTCGAAACCATTTTGAATAATCCCGATTGTCCCGAGATTGCTAAAATATCCTTTAACATAGAATTATCTCTTTAAATTTTGGCCGAATATATTAAATGTTTCATTGCGTTGAAAACGTTTCTATTTAAATTCGATTTTTTTTGCAATACCACATTTAATCCAACGTCCAGGCTGAGGAACATTGCCATAATCAAAGAACTCTGAATTGAAAATATTATTTATACTGGCATAAATATTCCAGCCCTTATTCACCCAATACAATTTACAATCGGTAGTTACAAAAGGTTCGTATTCAACAAGTCCAACACTGGTTGTATTTTCATATTTCAAAAATTCTCCATTTCTATCCTGATAAGCAACGTGGATGCCTGCTCCAAGATGCTTCCATATCGTTAATTGAAAATCGCAATCGAATCGATGTTTGAGGTAATTCAAGGCATAATTTGAAATTAATTTGGTTTCAATTTTATCCTGATCTATAAATGTATAACTAAGCCGAAGATTGTTTAAAATCGATTGATTTGGCATTGCATTTTTCAAATTTGTATTAAACTGAAATTCTGCTCCAGTAGTGTTTATCTCGGTATAATTAATCGTATGCCATTTTTCATTTGCATCGGCACGAACCCAATCGATCATATTTTCACCTTTCGATGAAAAACCAGTTAACGATAAATCAATTATTCGGTTCTGAAATTTATAACCCAATTCATATCCGATGGCTTCTTCAGGCAACAAGTATGGATTTCCCTCATTGGCAGGTCCTTGATAATATAAATCGGTAAAAGTTGGCATGCGCATGGTTTTATTTACCGAAGCGAATACCGATGACGATTTATTGAACTGATAATTCATATCAACTCCTGGATATACAAACCATTTCGTTTCTAAATCGGTATTATGAGTAAAATTTACACCGATATTGACCATTAGGTTTTTGAAATACCTTTTGTGGCTTATAACAACCGAGTAGTTTGAACGAGAGTGAGATCGGGTTAGTAAAATGGTGTCGTTTACAGGGCTATAGATTGGTTCATCAGAAATTTCACCTAAGTTATTGCTATAAATTGTTTCATTTCTAAAATCGAATCCAAGAGTTGACACAGCATTCGCCTGATGAATTAAATTTGCCAATGCATTAACGCCAAGCACTTCAGATGTATGATAATTGCAGCTTAACGACGGATTGTCGCGAAAAAGTTGAAACCGGTCGTTATTTCGCCGGTAATATATTTTGGGTTCAAATTGAACCAATTTTGTTTGGGTTTTCGAAGATGCCGAAAGAAAGTAAGTTTGTAACTCTTCGTACTGATCTGGATATTTTGGGGTGTAAAAACTGTTGGCCCCAAATCCTTTATCAGTTGCTCCAGCTTGTAATTCAATCACATTATTTTTCAAATTGACTTTGCCCTGATAAAAAATATTTTTTAGCCGATTGTCGGTATTGTTGATGTAACCATTTGTTGATGAATGGTTAATGGAAATTAGATGCGAAGTTGTTTTAGTTGTAATATTGGCTGAAATGCTTTCTTTATTAAAATAGAATTCACCAGCTTCGACTTTTGCTTGAATGGTTGTTTTATCTGACGTTTTGGTGATAATATTAATTGCCCCACTAAATGCACCTGGGCCAAATTTCCATGCTCCGGGACCTTTTAATATTTCAATACGTTCAATAGAAGATAATTCAATGGGAAGGTTTAAATGATGGTGACCTGTTTGAGGATCGGAGATGTTGACACCATTTAATAAAATGAGAACTTGATCGAAAGAACCACCCCGAACTGAGACGTCGGCCTGCATACCATCAACCCCTCGCTGCCTGATGTCGATATTCGCAGCATATTCTAGCAGTTCATTTAACGATGTGGCTGCTGCCCGCTCAATTTCATTTTGGGTGATACTAACTACTACCCTACTAATACTTGAGTACGTTTCGGGCATCTGTTCCGCGGAGACATCAATCGATTCTAAGCTATAATTCTTAGTTAAAGAATCGGGCTGATTTTGAGCCGATAAACTATCGGGGTTTGCAAACAATAAATAATTTGCCAGAAGGAAACCGATCCGAACCTCCCTCTTTAAACTGTTGAACACAGCATACCCTTTATTGTTCCATCGCCGGAAGGTTGGAGGGTTTGACTTTCTAAAAAATGATTTTTTCATTATAATTCATTTTAATTAAAAAATAAGGCAACAAATATATCCAAGTTTAGAACCTATATTGAATTTGTTCATTTTTATAAGTTTTTTTCAACTTAAAACGTTACAATGAACAAGAACAACCTTCCCCAATTTCAAAGCTTAGAATTAAAAAATAAACAACTGATTTTCAATTAATGAATATACCATATTGACTTCAACACCAAATTGCACTAACTTCCATCAACTTTAAATGAAAGTTAATAAAAGACAAAATTGTCGGTTTTTTAAACCAAATCCCAATAAAAGATATTTTTGTCTTAAATAGTTTTTATATTTGAAGTATTATTCAAAACCAAAAAATCTAGAAACTATGTCAAAAGTTCATTTTAACAACAATCTTTTAAGTTTGGAAGACAACCTTAAATACTATGCTTTGAGCCTAACTTCTGATATGGACAGAGCAAACGACTTACTACAAGAAACTTTTCTTAAAGCACTAATATACAGTGATAAATTCACTGAAGACACCAACTTCAAGGCTTGGGTTTATACAATAATGAAGAATACCTTCATTAATGACTACCGTAAAGCTGCAAAATCTAGAAATAACTTAAGTGGGTCGAACAGTGAATTTTATATGAAAGTTGCTAAAGATAAATTGTACCCATCGCCCGAATCATTCTATTCATCGAATGAAATAGAAAAAAGTATCTCGGCATTAGAAGATGAATATCGGATTCCGTTCCAAATGTTTCTCGATGGATATAAATACAAAGAAATTGCTGAGAAGCTTGAATTGCCTTTAGGAACTGTTAAAAGCAGAATTTTCTTTACACGTAAAAAACTGACTGCGACCCTTAAAGAATTTGTATAATAATCAATAAAATTATTCGTTTAAAGGTTTTGGGGGTAACTCTGAAACCTTTTTTTATTTTAGCAATTTTAAGTCAATCGCTAAAACGGCAAATTTTATTTAACTTTATATGGATTTTCGAATTATGAAACATATTCTGGCCATACTTGTACTTATATTTCTTGCCAATTTCACTTTTGGACAAGACCCAATAAATATTGGTCTTAAATTTGGCAATAACAGGTCTACCCTTATCACCAATTTTGATGATGTATTGAATCAAAACCTTGAAGAAAATGAAATTAACAACTATTTAGCAGGTGCATTTGCAAGGGTTAGTGTTGGTCGGGTGTATCTTCAACCTGAAGTTTATTTCAACACAAAAGGAGGTATTATTACTCCAATTGGGGGATCACAATATATGGTTGATTCTTTGTCAAATTTTTCATTTCAAACCATCGATATTCCTGTATTAATAGGAGTTAAATTGATTAATAAATCAATATTCAATTTAAGATTGCACGGAGGTCCAGTATTTTCATATGTTACTTCAAAAACATTTATTTCAGAAATTACAGATTTCAAAACTTCATATTTGAAAGATCGTTATGTCGGTTGGCAATTAGGTGCTGGCGTAGATATATGGTTCCTTACTTTTGATGCTCGAATTGAGAACACAACAAACCTGTTAAACGAAGCCAGTAACTATAAGGCACGGAACAAGGTTTATTTGCTTTCAGCAGGGATAAAACTTTTCTAACACTACTCTTTGTTTTTAATTGAATAGGGTAATTCTAAACTTTGTTAATAAATTGTTGTTTCAACATCATAATCCCTTAGTATAAAACAGGGGAATACATATATCACATAAAAAAGTCTACTTTTGCGCGACTTAAAAAAGGAGGAGAATGTCTATTCGAAACATTGCGATCATCGCACACGTTGACCATGGTAAAACAACATTAGTTGACAAATTGTTAGTAGCTGGAAAATTGTTTAAAGATTATGAACGTCCAGGTGAATTAATAATGGATAACAATGATCTTGAACGAGAAAGAGGAATTACTATTCTTTCAAAAAACGTTTCGGTTATTTACAAAGACACTAAAATTAACATCATAGATACACCAGGACACGCCGACTTTGGAGGCGAAGTTGAACGTGTGTTGAACATGGCCGATGGTGTTCTTTTATTGGTCGATGCATTTGAAGGACCAATGCCTCAAACACGTTTTGTTCTTCAAAAAGCAATTGAATTAGGGTTGAAACCAATTGTGGTAATTAACAAAGTTGACAAACCTAATTGCCGGCCCGAAGATGTTCATGAATTGGTTTTCGATTTGATGTTTGACCTCAATGCTACTGAAGATCAGCTTAACTTCCCAACAGTATATGGTTCAGCAAAAGAGGGTTGGATGTCGGAAAATTGGAATAATAAAACCGACAATATCACTGTATTACTCGATTACATTTTAAAATATATACCTGTACCACGTACCGATAAAGGAACAACTCAGTTGTTGATTACATCAATTGATTTTTCTCCTTATGTGGGTAGGATTGCTGTAGGAAGACTTCAACGCGGATCACTCAAAGAAGGACAACAAGTAAGTTTGTGCCACCGCGATGGATCAATTGTTCGAACAAAAGTAAAAGAGCTTAATGTTTTTGACGGTTTATCTCGTGTGAAAATTGAATCGGTTGATGCCGGAGATATTTGTGCATTAATTGGAATCGACAAATTTGAAATTGGCGATACCATTGCCGATATCGAAAATCCAGAACCGCTCCCTCCTATTGCTATTGATGAGCCAACCATGAGCATGTTGTTTACAATCAACAACTCACCTTTCTATGGTCAGGACGGAAAGTTTGTGACTTCGCGCCACATTTACGATCGACTTCAAAAAGAGTTGGAAAGAAACCTTGCTCTTCGCTTAGAAGAAACCAACAGTGCTGATTCATGGACTGTTTTTGGTCGCGGTGTACTGCACCTTTCAATATTAATTGAAACCATGCGCCGCGAAGGTTTTGAGATTCAAGTTGGTCAACCTCAGGTTATTATAAAAACAGTTGGTGGTGTAAAACACGAACCTGTTGAAGAACTAACAGTTGATGTTCTTGATGATTATGCAGGTAGGGTTATCGAACTAGTAACACGTCGTAGAGGGGAAATGCTTTCGATGGAGCGTAAGGGCGAAAGAACCATGCTTCAATTCCAAATTCCGTCACGAGGAATTATTGGATTAAGAAACAATGTTTTAACTGCCACTGCAGGAGAAGCAATTATGTCACACCGTTTTATCGAGTTTCAACCATTTAAAGGTGAAATTGAAAAACGGAACAATGGATCGTTGGTTTGTCTTGAAACTGGTGTTGCAATTGCTTATGCATTAGACAAATTGCAAGATCGTGGTAGATTTTTTGTAAAACCAGGCGATGATGTTTATGAAGGAATGGTGATTGGTGAAAATAGCCGAGAGGATGATATTACCGTAAATATTACCAAAACAAAGAAACTCTCGAACATGCGTGCTTCGGGTAGCGACGATAAGGTTAAGCTTGCTCCTCCAATTATTTTCAGTCTTGAAGAGGCACTCGAATATATTCAAGATGATGAATATGTTGAGATTACACCTAAGAACATCAGACTTAGAAAAATGCTCCTGAAAGAAATGGATCGAAAAAGAAATAATAGATAAAAAAAAGAGGCTGTCTCATAAGGACAGCCTTTTTTTATGTCAGAAAAAATCGAATGGTCGAGATTTTTTTGTAACAAGCAGTAAAAACTTCTCCTACAATATGGTTTTTACTTGTTTCTTCGAATATAGGACAGAAGCCAGCATCTCTAAAAATACGATGAACTTCCTTACTTGTATAATTTGCCTTCTTATCTTGAGGTTCTCGAACATAAACAACACCTCCGGGTTTTAGTAAATCGAACAATTCATTAACAATTTTGGGACGAATTAATTCCGAAATTTCGCACAAAGCAAAATGAATATTGATAGAATCAAATTTTGATTCAACCAACTTATTGCTGTCGAAACAATCCAGAACAGAAGTTATACAAGAGTAATCGTTCAATCCAGTTTGATTCTTTGTCAAGATATCGAAGCAAGTTAGTTGCCCGGTAGAAAGTTTCTTTATCAGTTCATTAGCCATCGACGCTTGTTCTGAACCAAATTCCAGTACATTATCTGTTGGTCTGATTTCCAGGCTAGAGGCATAATTGGAAAAATATTGCCTTTTCCCGAACGAACCAAAAACTTTGTTCAAATGGATTGAATTGTTTATTGTTTCAATACTATTTTGATTTTTCATGGCTAAATGAATTTTAATTGTACAAAAGAATACTCGAAAGTCGGATCTATTTAAATTAACCTAAATGCTATTTCGATGAACATCCATCGTATATCGGTAAGACAATTATTCGAAAGGTTTACCTCATTTTAAAGACATTAATTTTGAATAAGAAGTTGCTTTTTGATAAAAAAAACTCCCAATTCAAAGAACCGGGAGTTAAAACTGTATATTATTTACTGATCAGAACCAACCAAAAATAAAATTCAAATGTGCTCCCAAAGCTGAAAAATCGGTATTTGTAAGACCATTTACGGTATTTACATTCAATGTTTGACGGTACTCTGCCCCAATATTTATTTTGAAGAATCGAGTGAAGTTGATCTCGGCCGAAATTGTGGGAACAAAAACCATAACATTATCGGTAAATCTTCGGCTTTCGGCATTATTGAATCCACTTATTGCACCCCAACCAATACGAGAGCTAATTACGGGATGGATTAACCGTTTTGGGGCAATTTCGTAACCTACAAGAAAACCTCCATGGCCAAAATCGATATCACGAACCGGGCTGTTTGCTGTTGAATTAAGAACATTTGTGAGTCCTTCTCCATATCCCCCAAGAAAGAGGTTATTGATTAAAATTCCACCTCCGCCGCCCATCATGAACGCAAACTCACCATTAATGGTTGAATAGCTCATGGTTGGACCGCCAAATCCTGATATCCGTTTCAATTCAAACGAATTCATTATTGTTTGTACTTGTTCTTTGTCTGGTTCTTGTTCTTGTTTCTCTTCTTTGCCTCCAAAGTCATCAAAACTAATAACTTGCTGTGCCGATAGTAATAAATTGAAAAGTAAGAACATTGCAAAAAGGGTAAATTTTCTCATATAATTAGATTTTTGTTTTCATTTATAATAGAGAGCTCCTAATTTCTTTTATTAAACTAAATTGGTGAACCCAGCTTTCAGAATTGAAACAGGTACTCCATTTTTGACTTTATAGACAACAGAAAAATACAGGGGTTGCAAACAAGAACTAATTTTTTGAAATCTTTTTTTCGAAACGATTCTGTTCTGAAAATTAAAATAAAAAACCGACCCCGATTTCTTTGAAACTAACTTCGAAGATTAGCTATTTCAAATTTGATCAGGGCCGGAGCCTGTTAAAACTTTATTCTTAAAAAACTAATGAAAAACTATTTAATGTCTTTTTAATCTCCAGTTTTTGATGAAATTATCTTGAGAAATCAATCCAATATTCCCTTCAATAATTCCACCTTCACCTCCACGATCTTTAACTTTTATTTCAATCAAATTATCCCCAATTTTTAATGCCGATTCAGGTATGAAATAATTTCTTGATTCAAGGTTCATTTCGGTGTTCGTTTCAGATTCAATATCTCCAGTAGTTGCAATCAATTGACCATTAAAGTAACATTCATCGTCGTCATCGATTTTGCCCGCAAGGAGAATCCATTTTTTTTTCAATTGATCAACCGTTAGTTTTACCGTTTTTGAATAAACAGCCACCCCATCGTAATCGTTATATCCTTGATCTTCCCATCGGCCAGGTACCTGAATGGTTTTTGTACCACCAGCCTTTTGTCCTGTATTGAATTTCCATGTTCCGTTTAAGTTAATGTCAGGGTTAATTGCAATTTCTCCGGCACAAAGTTGAACAGCCCCACGAACAATTCCACCTTCAAGTTGCAAATCGTACACACGAACTGCGATTACATTGGGTTTGTTGTGTTGGATTAAGTAATTGGGAACCAGATATTTTCGAAAAGCATTATAAGCTGTTGAAAAGTTGGGCGGAAAAGATCCCGATTGACCAATCTTCTGTCCATTTACAAATACTTCATCGCAGTCATCGATATAACCCATTTCAAGAAATAAATCCCTGTTCGAAAATGATTCTGGTATTACGATTGACTTCCTGTACCATGCAATTCCGTTATATCCCTGAAAACCTTGCTCTTCCCATCGATCTGGAACCGAAATATTGTCCCAGTTGGCATCGTTAAATGAAGGTTCGGCCCATTGTTGATTATCACCAATTGAGAATTTCCACTGCCCTTCGAGGTTCAATGTTGAAAAGTATGTTGCCTTCGATTCTATTGATAATATTAGAAAAGGTACCAGTAAAAAAGCCAATGTCAAATTTTTCTTCATACACCTAATCAAATCAGTTAAAGAAATATTCAAAAAATGAACGTATTGGGTTGGTCCAATAATTTTCCTTATTCCGTTCCAGAATAAGTTGGGCTTTTTGAGAGGTCATAATCCCTACAGGCCCTTCGTATATTCCACCATCACCCGTTTCATCCCTCACTTCAACAACCAACACATTTTCAGTTTCTATTTTCGACTTAGGCAATTCATAAACTCTGTAAAGCCGATATGTATTGTTATTATACCTGCTGAAATTCTCAAGGTTCTCGGTACGTGCCAATAGTTTCCCATTTAAATAAACTTTATCGTAATCGTCGATTTGCCCCAGAACCAGGAATAAATTTTCGTTCATTAAACCAGTGGGAACACTAAATTTTTTGCGATACCAAGCAGTTCCATCATAATTTGGATAGCCTTGACTCTCCCATGACGCAGGAACCAAAATATCGGTCCAAGTATTATCGTCGTAATTTTTCTCAAGCATTCCATTTTTACTTGAGATTGAGAATTTCCATTTACCACTAAGATCTAGCACAGCCAATTCAGAATCGGTATCGTAATAAACGCCAACGTTTCCGCTAACGATACCTCCATCAAGGCCTGAATCGTATACCCGAATTGCAATTACGTTATTAGTTTTTTGAAGTAACTGTCTTGGAATATTGTAATTACGATCGACGTTATAACTCGTTTTGAAATTTGGCATAAAAGACCCTGTCTGCCCAATTTTTGTTCCATTCAGGAAAACCTCGTCAACATCATCAATTTGACCTAATTGCAAAGCAATTGTGCCTTTTTCTGGCAACGATTTAACATCAAAAGTTGTTCTGTACCAAGCGTAACCGTTATATCCTTCGTAGTTTTGCTCCCAACGTCCGGGTACATATAATTTGTCCCAATTGCTGTCGTCATATGATTGTTTTGCCCAGTCGTAATCATCTCCAACAGAAAACTTCCATTGACCCTCCAACTTCACTGCGCAGTTCCATTCAGAAGCAAAAGTTTGAGAAATCGAAACTGTAAGAAGAAAAGCAACAAGTATTTTATTGATGTGAGACGTTCGCATTTTTATACTTAATTAGTTGTTGTGAGATCATCTAATGTCATTTCTTCTCCCCACGAATCGAAATACGTTTTTATTGTAATCGTCAATTCAAAAATTGGAATTACGGCAACAAGGAAAAATGATAAAAATGGTATCATGACAATATATTGCATCTGTTTTCAGTTTGCAAATCTAAGTTGTAGTTATAACAGAGATATGTAAACGATGTAACATATCATCATTAATTGTCACGAGTTGTCACAGGAGATATTTCTATACTATCATTTTGTAGCCAAACCCATGAATAGTAACAATATAGTTGGTTTTTGCAGTGTCAATTTTCTGCCTTAAATGAAGTATGAAATTATCGACAGTACGCGGAGACGGTTGATAGTCGAGCCCCCAAACTTGGTTCAATAAATCTTCGCGCGAAACAATTTGCCCGCTTTTTCGGTATAGATAATGAAGAATTTCAAACTCTTTGTGGGATAATTTAACTTGAACATCGCCTTCGAAAGCTTCCATTAAATCGAAATCGACAATTAAACGGCCAATCACAATTTTATTTTTTTCAGAAGTAGTAGTGGGAGCTGAACGCCTGAGTATCACTTTAATTCTGGCAAGTAATTCACGTAAGCTGAACGGTTTGGTAATGTAATCGTCGGCACCTAATTCGAGGCCACGAACTTTATCCATTTCCTCGCCTTTTGCGGTAAGTAAGATTATTGGAGTTGAAATACCAGATTTTCTGACCTCTTTTAAAATTTCAAAACCCGAAATAAACGGAAGCATTACGTCGAGAAGAATCAGATCATAGTTTCCAGTCTTGATCTTTTTCAGTCCCAATTCACCATCAACGGCTGTGTCAACCTGATAACCTTCAAAATCAAGATTATCTTCTAGCCCCGATAACATGGCTGGTTCGTCTTCTACAATTAGTATTCGTGCCATTTTATTTCTGTTGAACAGGAAAATGCAGGCTAAAACAACTGCCTTCGCCAGATTTACTGGTGACAGTTATTTTTCCTCCATGCTTTTTCATGATTTGTTTTACAATGTTTAATCCTAGACCGGTTCCTTTCGTTTTATGAGCTAAATCTCCTTGTGTTACCCGATAGAACTTGTCAAATATGTACTTGATATGCTTTGCTGAAATGCCAATTCCATTATCTTCTACATTCACTACAACATTACCTTTCAATAGTATTGTGCTTATTTCAATTTTCCGATTCTCGTCTTTACTATATTTCACTGCATTTTCAATTACATTAATCAATGCTTCAACAACCGCTTCATTATCGGCATCAATTTCATTAATTTCGGGAGAAAGGTTGACCAAGCAATTCACATTTTGTGCATGAAAATAGGGTTGAAACGTTTCAATTACATCGGTAACTGAATCGTTGATGTTTAAAGGCGAAAAATGATAATTCCGTTTATTCTTCTCCATTTTCGAAAAGCTTAAAATCCGGTTTACCATTGATGATAATCGATTGGTTTCGTTATGGATAACTTTGAGGTACTCTTCTGTCTTTTCGGGGTTTTTAACCCTTTTTAGGAGCAATGTTTCGGCATACATACTAATGAGCGCCAATGGGGTCCGAATTTCGTGCGATACACTTGAAACAAAATCAGATTTTATTTCGGCCAGACGAATCTCCTTTATAATGCTCATAATTACAAAAATGCACCCAATAATTACAACGAATAGAATCCCAATTAACAAATACAGTTCACGTTTACTTCGTTCTCGCACCAAATCATCGATAGTGGCTGTAACCAACCTGATATTCAAGGTGTATCCGGGTAAATATAAAAAATCTTGGCTTAATGTTTTAGATCGGAAATCAGGAATGTTATTGGACATGAAGATGCGCTCTCCGGTTTGTTTTTTGCTGATTGAGATTACAAAATTATTCTGTGCAATTTGCTGTATATCAGAACGTAAATTGCGATTTATGAACGTTTTTGTGTCAATCACAATTGCACAAAGCTGTGTGCCATAACTCGATTTTGGAATGAAAAAAAGAATGGTCTTCTCTCCTACTTCCTGCGCATCGAGACGATGATAACCTGCCAAAAAGAATTGTTTCAACTTCGTTACTTTAACCGAATCGGGGCAATGAATTGAAATTGCAACAAGTTGTTTAGGTGTAAAAGTTCGAATAACAGCTTTATCTTCTAAATTGAAAAAGGTGACCTGATGTAACGATGCATTTTCGTTAAATAACCTAGTAACCATCTCCTGCATAATACTTCCATTCAAATCGACGGGAAGATCGAGCCGGTTGACCCACGAGTTCAAAATATTTTCAGAATTTACGTTTACACTGAAAAGTACTGATTCCAGCTGCTTTTCGAAAGCCATCTGAACAATTTCTTCATTCTCGGTTAAGTTTGAAAATTGCTTTGATATAAAGTATGTTATGGGTAAAATTACAATCCCCAACAACACAAAAGATATTCTGATTATAAATTTTTTCATTGATTCAAATCATAAAAACTAAGCTATCAATCGAACTTATCGATGAATTTTTTTTAAAAATCTCGTAAGATTAATTTATCTTAACCGCGGCGAATAATTATCAATAAATCAGAATATAATCATTCGATTTTTATGAAAAATTACTCGTTAAAAGTCAGAAAACGAATTATATGATCAAAGAAACAAAAAATTAACAAGATATTTTTAACGTCTGTTTATATTGACTAATCCTTTTAAAGTTTATAATTAGTATGAAAAAAACATTATTAGTAGCACTTTTTGCAGTTTTCATTTTAGCTGCATGTAATACAAAGCCAAAGACTGAAACTGTTACTGAAGATCCTGAATTGGAAGCTCTTGATTCTATTGAAATTGTAGCCGACAGTTCAGATATGGTAATCGATACCGTTGCTTTGGACTCTGAAGTTATTTCTGAATAACCTTTGGAATAATTTAAATCGAAGTGTAAAAAATAACCCGAACAGACATCTGTTCGGGTTATTTTTTACACTAATCTGATTTTTTCTCTGAAGACAGATTCTAATTTGTGAACGTTAATACACAGTTTATCCGTATTTTTAAAACGACAGGCAATTGCCCATATTTTTTCATTAAGCATTAAACTACTCCTGTTTTTTCCGATGGCGGGTTATGCTTAGCAAAATCGGTAGAACTGTTTCTTAGGTATTCACCTTTAATTCGAGAAAATGTGTATTTGGTAATCCCTAGGTAAGAGGCAATTATATAATCAGGCAAACGATTAACCAAATCAGAAAAATGGATCATTAATTCTATATACTTTTCTTTGGCCAACATTTTTCGGGGAAACATTTCCATGTGAATGATGTCTGATAATTCTCGTTCTCCAACAACATGAATTGCATTTTCTAAACTTGGGATAAAATCTTTCATCTCTTCAAGTTCAGCAATACCAATCCACAAAATTTTACATGGCAGAACGGCTTGTATCGTTAACCTTGCAGGCTTTTTGTTGTATAAACCACTGGCCTCGGAGAAAAAGTGATTCTCGGGAACAAAATATGAAATCTCTTTTTTGCCTTTCTGCGTCGAAAAACAGGCACACATAATGCCCTTAACAATAAATCCTATTTTAGTAACAGGTTCTCCAGTACTGATAAAATTATCACCAGATTTCAGATCAACAAGCTTAAACTTACTTAATATAAAGTTGATCTGATTGGGAGTAAATGAATTAATCTGTTTTAAAAACAGTTTCAATTTTTCTTTTTCTTTAATCCTTGATTGATCCATTTCTCGTTGCCAAACGGCATTTAAAAGTTTTAGATAAGTATTGGTAAGTATAGTAAAATAATCGTATCACAACAAATTTTAGATTATTGTTCATCTGCTTTTTTTCAACAGCAGCAAGCTAAAAAAGACCATTGAGCAAAAATATTTTTAAATATTGTTGGAAGATCACGCTTAAAACAACTGATGGAATTCAAGTCAAAACACAATTACATGTTTTCGTTTTGTGATTCAAGAGCATCAACCTCTACCCTGATTCTATAGTGCGATTTTTTATTTATTGGCGCTAATGATAAATACCCTTGCTTTATTTTTCCTTTTAGGGTTTTCAATGGCATAGCCTTTTCACGCTGAATATGGTCGTTGAATAATTCTTCAGAAATGGGAAAATAATCGACATAAAAACGACCTGAATGTAAGGGACTAACAAAATTGTCGTGAAACAAACGAGCAACCAATCCCATGGTCATGCGAAGGTTAATTTCAACACAAGGATGAAGACAAACAGAATTGTTATTGTTGTACATAAACATATCTACGCCTAAATATCCAGTGAAAAATGGTGCAATCTCATTTTCAATGAATTGAGATAGCCGTTCTTGAACCTTTATTAAAATATCTGGGAAAAGCATTTTGGTAATCAGTTGAATAATATCGTTATCGCTCTGGAGTAAATTGCTTTTATATCTTCCCTGGATGTCGGTTTCAAACAACGAATAACCCACAAATGAAACCAGACCATTGGCGCATTTAAATTCCATGGCAAAATCTTGTACCTTGTTGTACATTTGTTCACCAATTACACAACCCTGTTTTGATGCAACATTACGGCACCACCCCAACGCTTTATCGGTAAGCGATGTTCTAATCCAAAAAAGTCCCTTTCCGCTACCCGACCATGGCGCTTTAAGAATCGCTTGTCCATGTTTTTCTACAAAATCTTCCACTTCATTTGCCGAAAGTTGTTGAGCTGCCTGTGGTAAGAAATTGGATAAATCAGTATCAAGGTGCAGAAAATGCAAAGCGTCAATTGCTGTTTTCCGATGCGACAAATCTCTAATTTTATCTAGCAGATTATCAGTTGGAAACAATGAATCGTCAACACCTTGCAAAGAAAGATATTTGCAAACAGCAGCATTCCATCCCCAAGGGCGCACACTGTCCAAAGAAGAAAAATCGGGATGAGACTCAATCGAAATATCTGACAATTGAGGGAAAAGGGTTTGCATATTCTTTATCCATTCCTGATCAGGTAAACTGGCTAGAACAGCACTTCCCTTTTCGGCATACCAAAGAGGAAAACAACTCAGGTCCAATCCAAAATTACGAGCCGAACGAGGAGGATCAAAATTTTTGTTCCAATTCGCCAACGCTAAATCGTGGTCGGGATTAAAATAATATAATCTACTCTTGGTCATGCTGCAAACATAATGGCATTTAATGACAAAATTGGAGAAGAAATTTGAGAATTGAGAATGCCGAACAATTCTGGATTAACGCCACTTGCCATTAATTTGTTAGGGTATTCAATATTGAGCGTTTAAAATAAAACCGCCACCTTAAAGGGCAGCGGTTCATATGGATTACTTGTAGTTTACTAATCAGTTGGTTAAGCAACCTTCTTTATATTCTTCAAGTATTTTGCGTACATCAGTTGGCGAAACCCGGCCATGAACCCTTTCACCAATCATTACAACCGGAGCTAATCCGCAAGCTCCCACACAACGCAGTGCACTAATCGAGAATTTACCATCGGCAGTAGTTTCGCCCACATCAATCTTCAGTTGTCGTTTAAATTCGTCGAGTACCTGTTCAGCACCACGAACGTAACAAGCTGTTCCCATGCACACCGAAATGGGGTGTTCGCCCTGTGGCAACATGGTGAAAAACGAGTAGAATGTTACCACGCCGTAAACCTTTGCGGCCGACATGTTCAGCTCTTTTGATATTAGCTCCTGTACTTCGGGTGGTAGGTATCCAAACTTATGTTGAACCTGATGTAATACATTAATAAGTTCACCTTCTTCGTTATTAAAACTGGTGCAAATTTCTTTAATTAGGCTGGTTGCGTATTCTGATAATTTTACTTTTGGCATAAGCTCTCCTTTCTTTTTGAAACACTAAGGAAACTAAGTAAAACACTAAGGTCGATAAGTTATTAAAAACTATTCCTCTGTGACTTCTCTGCGTTCTCTGTGTTCATTTATTTATAATCCCGCAAGCGGGATTGATCTTAATCTTCCTGCTCGAATTTGGTACTGCGGTCGAAATAGCTGGTGTGCAGCAGTTCGTGTGCTTTATGGCTCATCGGTTTTCCCAGAAACTCCTCGTACAATTTCACAATGTAAGGGTTCTCGTGCGACTTGCGGATGGTTTTCATACCATCTTCGCTGTAGATCGCTTTCTGTCGTTTCTTCAGAATTTCAGAATCGCTGTGGTGATAAGGTTGACCGCCTCCACCAATACAACCACCAGGGCAGCTCATAATTTCGATGGCGTGGAAATGTGATTTCCCGCTTTGAATGTCTGCCAACAATTTTCGTGCATTTCCCAATCCGTGCGCAATACCAATGCGAATTGGAAGTCCGTCGAAATCGATTGTTGCTTCTCGTACACCTTCCATTCCACGTAATTCGAGGAAATCGACTTTGGGAAGTGGCTTCTTGGTATGCAACTCGTAAGCCGAGCGTACAGCAGCTTCAATTACCCCTCCTGTTGTTCCGAAAATGACAGCGGCTCCGGTTGATTCTCCAAGTGGATGGTCGAACTCTTCATCGGGAAGAGCTTGAAAATCGATGTTGGCCAGTTTTATCAACCTTGCTAATTCACGTGTTGAAAGAGCAAAATCAACATCGGGATTGCCATTTACAGCAAACTCCTCGCGGCCGCATTCGTATTTTTTTGCCAAACAAGGCATTACTGAAACCACGACCAAATTTTTACGATCGATCTTTTGTTTTTCAGCAAAATAAGTTTTTGCAATAGCCCCGAACATCTGTTGTGGCGACTTGGCCGAAGATGGTATGTCGATCATTTCGGGAAACTGATGTTCAAAAAATTTCACCCAAGCAGGACAGCATGAGGTTAAGATTGGCAGTTTCACGGTTGCATCTCCACTTAAATGACGTCCTAAACGATCTAATAACTCGGTACCTTCTTCCATAATGGTAAGGTCGGCAGCAAAATCGGTATCGAATACAAAGTTGAAACCTAAACGGCGCAAGGCTGCAGCCATTTTTCCTGTAACCAATGTTCCGGCTTCCAAGCCAAACTCCTCGCCCAAAGCAGCGCGTACAGCTGGAGCTGTTTGAACTATTACTGTTTTTGTTGGATCGGAAAGGGCACGAATAACAGCTGGGGTATGGTCAACTTCGGTCAAAGCACCCGTTGGACACACAGCTACACATTGTCCGCAATAAGTACATGCTGAGTGGTCGAGGTTTTGTTCAAAGGCAGGAGAAACCACCGCATTGAACCCACGATTAATTGCCGAAAGAACACCCACCGTTTGTATGTCGTTACACATCATTTCGCAACGGCGGCACATAATACATTTGTCCATGTCACGAATAATGGCTGGTGAAGTATCTTTCCTATAGGTCGATTTTGCTCCTTCAAAATGAATTTCTCGAATTCCCATATCCTGTGCCAAAGTTTGCAGTTCGCATTCGCCCGATTTAGCACAGGTCAAACACTCAAACGGATGGTCAGATATTATCAGTTCGGTAATGGTTCGACGGGCATTTACAACACGCATGGAGTGCGTATTTATTTTCATACCGGGATCGGCCTTGGTGACACAGGCAGGAGCTAAGTTGCGACGGCCTTCTACTTCTACCACGCACACACGACAACCTCCGGGTTTATTCTCAATGCCCATGTCGTGCAGTTTCATGTGGCAAAGTGTGGGGATGTGAACCCCTATCGTTTTAGCAGCATCGAGAATGGTTGTTCCTTTTGCAACTTCAACTTCTTTATTGTCGATGGTCAATTTTATTTTATCCATTTCTTTTCAATTCGATACCGTTAAACAATGCTGATTGCTTTGAATTTACACTTGTCGTGACAGATTCCGCACTTAATACACAACGCTTGGTTGATGTGGTGAGGGGCTTTCCGTTCACCAGTAATGGCACCAACAGGGCAATTGCGGAAACACAACGTACAACCTGTACACATTTCGGCTTGAATCTGATAACGCAACAGTGCCTTACATTGTCCAGCCGGGCATTTTCCGTCATTAACGTGTGCTTCGTATTCGTGATAAAAATTATCGAGTGTTGAAAGAACCGGGTTTGGTGATGTTTGTCCTAGTCCGCACAGAGAGGTGTCTTTGATAACATTTGCCAGTATTCGCAGCCTGTTCAGGTCTTCAGGCACTCCATTTCCTTGAGTTATTTTTTCGAGGATCTCGAACAACCTTTTATTCCCAATACGGCAAGGGGTGCACTTTCCACACGATTCATCTAAAGTAAATTCGAGGTAAAATTTAGCAATGGAAACCATGCAGTCGTCTTCGTCTAATACAATCATGCCACCCGACCCCATCATCGAACCAGCAGCAATCAAGTTATCGTAATCGATGGGCATATCGAGATCTTTCTCGGTTAAGCAACCACCTGATGGACCACCGGTTTGCACCGCTTTAAACTTTCGTCCGTTACGAATGCCGCCCCCAATATCAAAAATTACCTCGCGAAGTGTGATTCCCATAGGAACTTCAATCAACCCCACATTATTAACCTTTCCAGCTAAGGCAAAAACCTTTGTTCCCCGCGATTTCTCGGTTCCAATGCTGCTAAACCATTCGGCTCCTTTGTTGATGATAACAGGGACATTAGCAAACGTTTCTACGTTGTTTACGTTGGTAGGTTTGCCTAAATAACCCGATACAGAGGGGAATGGTGGTTTGAAGGTAGGTTCGCCGCGAAGCCCTTCCATTGAATGAATAAGGGCAGTCTCTTCGCCGCAAACAAATGCTCCGGCACCATAGCGAATGGTAATGTCGAAATTAAAGCCAGTGCCCATAATGTCATCGCCCAACAAGCCATATTCGCGGGCTTGGTCGATAGCTACTTTCAAACGGGTAATGGCAAGAGGATATTCAGCGCGGATATAAACCAATCCGTTAGAGGCACCAATGCAGTACCCACAAATAGCCATTGCTTCGATAACCGAATGTGGGTCGCCTTCAAGAATAGAGCGGTCCATGAATGCACCAGGGTCGCCCTCATCGGCATTACAAACAACATATTTCACATCATTTTGTACGTTTCTGGTAATTTCCCATTTTAATCCTGTAGGAAAACCGCCGCCGCCACGTCCGCGTAGTCCAGAATCTTTAATTATTTTAATTGCCTCCTCGGGGGTCATCTCAGTAAGGGTTGTACCAAGGGCTGCATAACCATCGCGGGCAATGTATTCATCAATGTTTTCGGGATTAATAAAACCGCAGTTGCGCAAAGCAATGCGTACCTGTTTTTTGTAAAATTCGATATTGCTAGTTGACGTAACAGCATAATCGTTTTTGGGATTTTTATAGAGTAGTCGTTTCAGCGGACGGCCTTTGATTATGTGCTCATTCACAATATCTTTTGCATCTGAAAGTTTAACTTCGGTGTAAAAAGTATTGTCTGGAACAACCTTTATTACAGGACCTTTTTCACAAAAACCGAAGCATCCGGTGGTCACAATCTTCACCTCATCTTCAATTTTGTGAAACTCGAGTTCACTCTGCAAATTGGCTACAATTTTCTCTGATTGCGAAGCACGACAACCGGTTCCTCCGCAAACTAAAATGTGCATTTTGTAATCAGACATTTTTTCTTGTTTGATGATTAGAACTATTCGTCTATTGTTTTGTAAGTAATTGGAATTACGCCATCGACCATTTCTCCTTTAAGAATGTATTGATCGATGATTTCCTTTGCTTTGTCTCGGGTTACAAACCCATAAATTAACGGATCTTTACCGGGTACAATTACTTCGATGGTGGGTTCTGCATAACAATATCCCATGCAGCCGGTTTGGGTCACAACAGCTTCAATGCCTCTAAAATCCAGCTCGTTAATCAAGTATGTCATGATGTCCTTTGCGCCTGTAGCAATTCCACAAGTGGCCATTGCGACCTTAACCTGTACAATTTTATCGGCATTCTCGCCTTGCTCCCTGAGTTTAATTTTCTCCTGAACTTGGGCTTTAATTTTCTTCAAATCTGCCAGTGATTTTACTTTCATGCTTTGTATATGGTTTTTATGTTGATCTCAATTTTAAAAAAGTCATTGGTCATGAGTCAATAGGAAAAACGAAAAGTTAATATCGAGTTGCCATTTTCAATGACTGCTTTCAATCATTTCCAGATTTTCTTCAATCATCTCTTTCAATGCTTTCAGAATGTCGGGGTGGTCGATAGGTGTTCCTTCTAATTCCACCAAAACTTCTTTCGTGTCAAACTCAAAGTCACTCAATGGTGTACGATGAATATAAAGGAAACGAATTTGTGGATTAGCCCCTATGAGTAAAGTCATGGTACCTGCAATATCACCTAAAACAGGTCTGTCGAGATGTTTATGTGAAAACGAAGCCGTAAGATGAGTTCCTTTTCCTTCTTCAGAAACAATTTTTAAAAAGCCACCTGTTTGCTCTGCAATTTGCTTCAACAACGAGATACCTAAGCCAACTTTTCGGGTAGTACGGGTGGTGAAAAAAGGGTCAGATACTTCTTGTAAAACTTCATTACTCATCCCTTTTCCATTGTCTTGTATCTCAATGATGTACAAATCTTTATCTATATTTTCATCAATGATCACTTCAATTATTGAAGCATTTGCACTTATTGAATTTTGGACAATATCGAGAATATGCAACGCAAGCTCGTTCATGAATTTCTATATAATTAATTGATTTTTACAGTTCTTCCTCTTTCGCCATGTAAGGCTAGTTGAATTTCATTAAAAGTTACTTCTTCTATTTCAAAAATGGAATATCCCTGCCCAATTTGTTCTGGTGTATGAGCATCTGAATTTCTGATAATTAATTTTTCTTTTGGAATTTTTCCATTCGATTGCCATTCACTTGTCCGTGCATTTTTAGAAATTTCAAAAGCATCAGCTTTTAATTCTTCAGGCACGAACCCAAGTTGGCTGAACAGTCCGTTAAAAGGCCTGTCAACATGTGCCGGTATAACCAAACCACCTAACTGGTGTACTTTCTGTTCTATCTCTAGTAAAGTGGCACTAAGAGCGCTAATTAGTAGGTATTTAACGTCCTCAATAATCATCTCGTTTTCATCAACAACCACCTGATCGCCAAAAATATTTGGTTTGTTTTTGATTGGCAACAGGTGTTGATCGATAAAAGTCTGGAATTCTTTTAACTTGTCGTTGGTTTCAAAAAGAGTTAAGCAATGTACTTCTTCTTTCGAATTGATTTCGGCACCGCACAACACAAACAACCCTTTTTCGGTCCCAATCTTCTTAATAAGCGGGGCCTGTTTTGTGCTGTTGTGATCGGTAATGGCAATGATATCGAGTTGTGAATCTAAAGCTGCCTGAATAATATTTACAGGGCTCATTTCCAGGCTTCCACATGGAGACAAGAGTGAATGAATGTGCAGGTCGGCTTTAAATTGGCGCATGGCTATCGAAGTAATTGATACACCTTTCCTGCCAACTCAAATGTTTTATCAGAACTACCCAAAATAGATACTCCTTCGGCGTTGGCTTTTGCCACCACTTCGGCTGTAGGTTCAATTCCTTTCACTAAAACAACACATGCCAAGTCTTTTAACGAGGCAATAGCAACGACGTTTAGGTGGTTTTGGAGGGTTATCCATACTTCGCCTTCACTGGCATATCCCATTACATCGCTCAACAAATCAGAAATATAACCGCCAGAAATTTCTTTGTTCAAATCGCCATTTTCTGTGTACAGAGTCAATCCAAGTTGCTCTTTTAAATCAATAACCTTCATTTTTTGCTCCACGTTTAGTACAGTCGGGGTCGAAACGGTTTACCCCCCATCTTTTTTCCATCCGTTCCAATGCCTTTTCTGGCTTTATTTTTCCGTCCTTTTGCCAAAGTTGTTGAATAAAAATACAATCGGACATTTTAGCTAATCCATTAACCATGTCTTCGGCAAGTGCCTGACAGGTAGGTGCACCGCAGGCACCGCAATCAATTCCTGGAAGGTGGCACATGATGTTACGGGCACGCCCCATTCTTTCCATCGCTTTGCCCATATCTGAACCAAATTTCAACATTGGTCGAGGCTGAATTTCATCACAAATAATCTTCAATTCAAGCTCAGCAAAAGCATGTTCTCCTTCGACCCACGATTTCTTTTCGGCACTAGGATAACGCCTTGAACGACGTTTCAACCGTTCAACCGTTAAAAAACGGTTTTGAGAAAGCAATACTCCTGCAGCACAGCTGCGGTCGCAGGCACGAAGCTCAACAAAATCTATATCTGTAATTTGTTCGTTTTCAATTTTTTCAAGAAATTTCAACGCATTATGAATCCCATCGACAGCCATAGTTCGCGAGGTTTGCCACCACGTTTCGCCATGTGTTAAACTCCACTGAATGCCTTCTTTGGTTAATTCTTTGGTCATTTCTCGATTATCGACCGCCCCAATATTTTCAACAACAGACATTATTCGATTATACAGTTGTTTGGGATTGATAATACCAGAAATAATCGATTCCTCCTCACCTACCGGACGCTTAACTGCCGCAATTTTTGCCGCACATGGAGTAACATAAAACAGCCCTATTTCACTTGGATCGATACCTTCGCTGGCAAATTTTTGAAGTACATAATGCGCAGCCAAATCGTGAGGCGCTTTTACCAATGCAATATACTCTGTAAGTGAAGGATAACACACCTGAATTAATCGAACAATTGCTGGGCAGAACGAAGAAATGGTTGGATATTCGGAGGTATTCTTCTTTATTTCATTTTTCAATGCATCTTTCAAAATTCCAATTGGTTGTTCAACCTCAAAAGCATGGGTAAAACCAATTTCCAATAGCGATGCATATATCTGATTCCCTGAAATCCGTTCTGGAAATTGCCCCAGAAAAACTGCAGGAAACAGTGCTACACGGTATTTATAATTGTGGATTTTTGCCAAATCATCGTGTTCAATACCAATGGCTTTTTGTGGACAAACTCGAATGCACTCACTGCAATCGACACATCGTTCTTCACGAATTACAACCTTCCCATCCGAAATCCGAATTGCTTCGGTCGGACATCTTTTAACGCAATGCGTACAACGGATACATTTTTCGTTGTCAACAATTATTGCATGATGGAAAGTGTTGCTAATTTGCATCTTTCAGGTATTTAACTAAAGTTAAGGTTGTTCCAACTCCTACAACTGTATCAATATTGAGAAGGTCGACATTTTTTTTGATATTTGCCAATCCCATACCAGCACCGAAGCCCATTTCACGTACTTTTTGCGATGCTGTTGAATATCCTTCTTTCATGGCCAGTTCAATATTTTCAATACCTGGACCTTCATCTTTCAATATCATTTTTACTTCTTCGGGAGAAATCGAAACCTCAATAATTCCACGATTGGCATGTGCAACAATATTTACTTCACCTTCATAAAGGGCAACAACCACTTTCTTAACCAGTCGCTGATCGACATTCAGTTGTTGCAGGGTTTTTTTCACCTGACTAGACGCATGTCCGGCCCTGCTAAAATTTCCACCTTCGATATCGTATTTCAGCTTTATCATATTAGTAAACTGGTTGTAGTCCTGCTTTATATAATTCACCACTGGCACGAAACATCGAACAGGAAGTTTCCATCAGCACCATACCACTCTCTTTGGCTAATTGAATCATCTCTGAAGTGGCTCTTTTATTTCTAACCAACAAGATACATTGAATATCGGCCATTTCAGAAGTTCGAATGGTTTGCAAGTTGGCCATCCCTGTTATCAATAGCATTTTTTCGGGATCAATGGTGAGCACATCGCTCATCAAATCAGAACAAAAACCTGTTTCAACAACTTTTTGTCCAACCTCACCTACAACAACGTTTGCATCTAAAAGCTTAACTATTTCAGCTAAATCCATACGAGAAAAAATAATGGCATAAAAATAATGGTTCAGTCTGTTTTCTTCAAACTAAACATGTAATTTACCAATGTTCTAAATAGATTTTGATCTTTAAAATTGAACATTTTTCTAAAATGTTCGCAAAGATGCAAATAAACGAAAATCAACTAGTATTTTTTTGAAGTAAAATTGCGTTTATACAAAATATTAAAGCATTGTTGATAATCAATTCGTGAATGACTATTTTTCAGTAGTATTTAAACACGACAAATAATGGCAATTCCACTTTTTGAAGAAACAAACAAGGAGTCATTAGACTTTTATGCAAAGATAATCGACACATTGCCTATTCCCATATTCTGGAGAAAGAAAGATGGATGCATTGAATTGTGCAACAATGCATTTGCATTAACAATTGGAAAATCGGTTAAAGAGATTGTTGGTAAAAAAACAATTGAAATAATGCCCTTTAACCATGATGATGTGCTTTCAATTAAAGATGCCGAAATACTACAAAACGGCAACGATGTTTTTTATGAAACTAAAATTAGGCATGCCGATGGTGAAATGCGTGAAGTAATTGTCAATAAATCGGCAATGAAAATCGAAGGGAATGAGATTTCGGGCACACTCGGCTCCATTATCGACATTTCTGAACGCAAAAAAATACAACATCAACTTAGTAAGGCAGAAGAGGATAAAATGATTGCTGAAACCATGCTCCAAAAAATCAGAGCTGGAATTGTAATTGTAAATCAAGATTTGAAAATTATTGACAGTAATTTAGGTTTCGCCCGTTTGGTAGATACCGAAAATGAAGAGTTATTCGAAACCATTCCGGGTTTAAAAGGTGCTGATCTGGACATGTTGGCGCCAAAAATTATTATCGAGATGTTTCGTTCAATATTAGAATCGGGAGAAAGCTGGCTTGAGAGAGACTTTAAATTCCAAAATAAATTGCTCTCTGCTGGTGTAATGACCATTCAGAAAAACAAAATTGCCGGAGCTATTATCCGCGATTTGTCGGCACCAATGCTCGAACGTGCCGAGATAATTGAACGAGCAAAGCAAGTGAACCGGAAGAACATGAAAACAGTTCAGCAAATTGCCTATCTACTGGGCGAAAATGCTGCTCAAACTGAAGAGCTGCTTAATTCAATTATCGAGTCGCAGAAATACGATGTGGAGGAATAAAACAGAGATCATTAATTTCTTTACTCACTCAAAACATTGAACAGTAGAAAAAAATCATTTTGTCAATAGAAAGAAGAGTACATGGAGCATTATCACACCGAAATTGATATTCAACAACTTCATCCAAAAAATCAGGAAGTTAGCGGCGATGTTTTCATTTCGCGACAAGTAAAGGAAGAAGGTCGAACGGTGCTTGTACTTTCCGATGGTGTGGGGCATGGTATTAAAGCCAGTGTTTTGGCAACTTTAACAGCAACCATGGCATTAAACTATTCCAGCTTTCACACAAAGCCCGAAATTGCTGCAAAAATTATAATGGATGTACTCCCGGCCGATGGCGAAAAGCCTAATTATGCCACATTTACAATAATTGAAATTGAAAAGGATGGATTGGTAAAAATCATCAACTACGACAATCCGGCTGTGATAATTCTCCGTGGTGATCAACGTTTTAAACCTTCAAAAATATATGAACTCACCGTTGGCGGCATTGAAAACCAAGGAAAAATACTTCGTTGTCAGGAGTTTTATGCCATGAAAGAAGATCGCCTCATATTCTTTACCGACGGAGTCACTCAATCGGGGATCGACGACATGAAATTCAACATGGGCTGGGGGCACCAGAATGTAGTTGATTTTGTGATGAAACAAATTGAAAACCAACCTCAAATTTCAGCTAGTAAACTTGCCCGTAAAATACTGAACCGTGCGTTAATGAACGACAATTACGATTTAAAGGACGACACCAGTTGCGGGGTTGTTTACCTGCGCGAACCTCGTGAAATGATGCTCATTACCGGCCCGCCATTTTATAAAGTAAAAGACTCAGGATTTATAAGCCGAATTAAAGAATTCAAAGGAGAAAAAATCATTTGCGGTGGAACTACAGCTGAAATAATTGCCCGCAAATTGGGTTTATCGTTGAAAATGGTTCAACATCATGCCGACCCTACCCTGCCCCCAATTTCGACACTTGAAGGGTTCGATTTGGTAACCGAGGGGATTTTGACAATTGGCAAGGTGGAAGAAATACTAGAAACCTACAATAGCGAAACCCGTTTGTATGGCTCTCCTGCCGAAGAGATTGTGAAAAAATTTCAGCAACACGACATCATCAACCTGTTGGTTGGAACGCGCATCAACTGGGCGCACCAAGATCCTGATCAGCCTGTAGAAATTGAGATTAGAAAAACTGTAATCAAACGGATTGTGAAACTATTGGAAGAACGGTTTTTCAAAAAAGTGATTGTGGATTACGTTTAACATTTTTTAGCTCGCAATACTATTTTTCTATCTTTACGTCTTTCAAAAAAAAATGAAGATGCACCGATTTCTAATAGTAATGCTGTTCTTTTTTGCCAGTTGCGAAAAATCGAACGGAAACGATCTAATCAACAACGACAACGAAGTAATTGACAAACAGGATTCGATGACCGTTGAACCAGAAGTGCCACAAGATGACACTGTTCAACAAGCAACTAACGATATTGATTTTCTGCTCTATATTGGAACATATACCGATGGTGGAAGCAAAGGCATTTATCTGTCGAAATTCGATGCAGATTCAGGAATAATTACCACTCCCGAATTAGTTGCAACAATCAATAACCCATCTTTCCAATGTGTTACGGCCGATAAAAAGCAGTTGTGGAGTGTGAATGAATCGTGGAGCGGAATAGGTCAGGTAGTTGGTTACGATATCGATTCTGTATCAGGCGCACTTACCAAAATAAAAGCTTACGGCTGCGAAGGCAATTCACCTTGTTTTATAAGTTACCACGAATCGACCAATAACATTCTGGCCGCCAATTACACCAGCGGTGATGTTATTCGAATACCGGTGACAGAAACAGGTTTACCAAATGGTTCTACACAATTGCATAAACACACCGGCAAGGGACCAAATGCTTCACGACAAGCTTCGCCTCATGCCCATTGCATTAAGATAGATCCACAAGGAAAATATTTGTACTCGTGCGATTTAGGTGGCGATAAAATTTATGTCTATACGATTGAAAATGGAGCCTTAAAGGTTTTCAAGGAGATCAAAACATCAGCTGGGGCTGGGCCACGCCACCTCGATTTTCATCCTACAAATAAATGTATGGCAGTAGTTCACGAACTGAATGGAACTGTTGTAACCTATTTGCCCGATGCCGATGGCTGTTTTTCAATTGAAAACACCACCGTAAAAACACTTCCTGATAGTTACAAAGGTCAAAGTCAGTGCGCCGATATTCACTTTTCACCAAACGGAAAATTCTTATATGCTTCGAACCGAGGCAATAACAGTATTGTTATTTATAAAATGAAAGACGAAACAACTCCCGAGATTGTTGACTGGCAAACCCAAAATTTGGAATTTACCCGCAATTTTGTGATCAATTCTTCTGGAAAATTTTTGATTGCAGCAAATCAGAATGGAAACACAGTTGTGGTGTTCAATATCGATCAAGAAACCGGAAAACTAACCTTTACCGGAAATAAAATTTCTATATCAAAACCAGTATGTGTCACTCTAATTGAAAAATGAAATGAAGCAGATTCTCGTTTTTTTGGCCAACGGCTTCGAAGAAATGGAAGCCATTATACCTGTAGATGTTTGGCGGCGTGCGGGTTTCAATGTGAAAACCGTTTCAATTTCAACTGAAAAATTGGTTACAGGCACACATCAAATTACTGTAATTGCAGATCAGCTATTCAGTGAAACCAATTTTTCAGATGTCGACATGTTGTTTCTTCCCGGAGGAATGCCTGGAGCATCGAATCTTGATGCACACGATGGGCTGAGAAAGCAACTGCTCGCATTTAATGGCGAAGGAAAAACATTGGGAGCAATATGTGCCGCTCCTATGGTATTGGGTCGCAACCAAATTTTAAAAGGAAAGAAAGCGACCTGCTTCCCCGGTTTTGAAAAAGATTTATTTGGAGCTGAATGTACTGGAAACACGGTTGAAGTAGCTGGGAATGTCATCACTTCGCGTGGAGCCGGTGTGGCTTTCGAATTTGCGCTAAAAGTTGTTGAGCAATTCAGCGGAAAAGAAGCGGCAATTCAGCTTGCAACAAAAATGAAAGCTTCATCGAGTCTAAGTTTTTAATAATTAATTAGTTTACTGTAATTACATATACTTTTCCATGTCGTTCAAATGCAGGTCGAGTGCTTTTACCGAAATGTGGATTTCGTAAGCAGAAATGCCCAGAGAAACAATCATGAACAATAAACCGAACCCAAAAACCCACATTGCAGCCATATTCATATTAACGTAAGTAAGGAACATGGCTCCTACGCAGAAGAAGAGACTTAAAACTCCTAAAATTTGCATCGATCGGGTAAGATGAAGCCGATGTCGAATATTTTTGATTTGAGCCAGCATAACAGCATCGGGATTTTCCTTAAACTTTTCGTAAAGGTTGCGAACCAATTGAGCGTATCCTAAAAAACGGTTTGTATAGGCCAGTAATATCAGCGAAACGGCCGAAAACAATAATGCGGGTGTTGTTAATGTCAATTCTTCCATTGTTAAACTATTTATGTTTAAATCAATTAACAAATTACAAATTAAACAGTTTATTATCTATAAGGCGAAATAATCAAAATTTAACATCAGAAATCAATAGCTCTAAACAAATCTTCTAATTTTGCGCCCTCAAAAATATCAGTTTTTGATATTTTATAACACATCTACTTCAACGTAAAAAATTGATAAATTGCAGGTAAGTTACTGAAAGTGAACAAATACATTTTGAAACATATCCTTGCATTAACAAATGCCTTCGGTTGCCAACAAACCGACAGATTCGTTCAACCGGAAATAAGAATTATCCCAGTGAACTTTATACCAGAAACAATAGTTAGTTAATATAGTAAAATAAGAACTATGAAAAAAACAAAAATTGTTGCGACCATTTCCGACCTGAAATGTGATCCAGAATACATCAAAGCGTTGTTCGATAACGGAATGAATGTTGTTAGGATGAACACCGCCCATATTGATCGCGAAGGAGCAACAAGAATAATGAACAACGTGCGTTCGGTTTCCGATAGAATTGCAATTCTTATTGACACCAAAGGGCCTGAAGTTCGTACCACTAACCTCGAAGCTAAACTTAAAGTTGTATGTGGCGATCAAATTAAAGTGACCGGAGACCTTAGTAAAACAGATTGTCTGCACGTGAATTACCCCGAATTTGTTGCTGATATTCCTGTGGGATCGAAGCTTCTGATTGACGATGGCGAATTGGAACTTGATGTAAAATCGAAAGATGCCGACTTCCTTTATACCGAAGTAACCAACGACGGGACTATCAAAAACCGCAAAAGCATTAACGTTCCCGGGGTGAGCATTAAACTGCCTTCACTTACCGAAAAAGATAAAGACTTCATTCTGTTCGCCATCGAAAACAAAATCGAATTCATTGCCCACTCATTTGTTCGCAATAAACAAGATGTACTCGATATCCAGAAAATTCTCAATGAACACAAAAGCCCAATCAAGATAATTGCAAAAATTGAAAATCAGGAAGGCGTTGATAAAATCGATGAGATTCTCGATGTAGCCTATGGCGTTATGGTTGCACGTGGAGACCTTGGAATTGAAATTGCTGCTGAAAAGATACCTGTAATTTCGCGTAGGCTTGTCAGAAAGTGTATTGAGCGTAAACGTCCGGTTATTATGGCTACACAAATGTTGCACACCATGATCGACAATCCCCGCCCCACCCGCGCCGAAGTTAGCGACATTGCAAATGCCGTATACAACCGTAACGATGCGATTATGCTTAGCGGAGAAACGGCTTCGGGAAAATATGGCGTTGAAGCAGTAAAAGTAATGAACAGTGTTGCCCTTGAAGTAGAAAAGAGCAAAGACAGGCGTAACGATATTGAGCCACCAATCAATTTTGACACCTCTTCGTTCCTTGCAGCAACCGCTATTAAAGCCCATTCAGAAATGAATACCACTGCAATTATTACCGACACACTTTCGGGGCACAATGCGCGTCATATTTCAGCATTTAGAAGCGAAATGCCTGTATTTGCAAAATGTTACCGACCACGTGTAATGCGCGAACTTTCCCTGTCGTACGGAGTTTTCCCTTCGTTAATTGAACCTGAAGCCAACCGCGACAACACCATTCGAACAGCACTTAAAAGTTTGGTTGAAGATGGCAGTTTAGTCGCTGAAGACAGAGTGGTATTTGTGGGAAGCAGTTATGGTATTCGCGGAATGGCATCGTTCCTCGAAATCATCAGGGTTGGAGAAGCAATTGCACCACGCACCGAAGAAAACCTGAAAGACCTTATTGGTCCGCTCGATCGCTAGAAAATTTGAAATTCTACAATATTAAAAGGGATGCTAACGTAATTTTAGCATCCCTTTTTTGTGATTATTTGGCTCGCGATTAATGTTTGCGAGTCCAATATTCGTCGATATAAGTAATGTTTAGAATTCCTGTTTTATCCATTGCCGGACTTGTGTAAAATCCATATAAATGCAATGTATCGCTCTTGATTTTAACAGTGTACACATAGGCCAATGGACTTAACTTCCCGTTTTGATCAGAATGAATAGTAACCATTGTGGTGTCGTTGGCTAGAAAATATTTTCCATAGTTATAAATTTGCGAAGAACCGGGTTGTAAAGAAAACCTGCCCTCAAAGGTTTGATCTGCTCTAAACTCCTGGGTGCGGTTAATATTCATCGATCGAACATCTTCTTGTCCATTTATTTTTGATGCAATTATTTCCCAATTTCCAATTAGTTTATTTTCATCTTCAATACTTGCCGATGTTAAACCTACAAATGTAACAGCAACAACAAACAACGAGAAAATTGTTTTTTTCATCCGAAAATAATTTGTTTTTCTAATTGCCAGATGTAACTCACATGACTCATTTTCATGAGTGTTTGTGATTTTGTGCAAACATGTTCGTTTCATATTCATTAGTTTTTATTAGGTGATTTTTGATGGTTATTTATCTCTGTTGCATATATATTCATCAACTATTTGTTTGGCCTTTTCGAAGTTCCGGCTTGAAATAATCACTTTCACCTCGTTGGAGTGCCCTGGGGTGTAAATGTATGTTTCCAACATTGTATTTTTCAAAAATGCTTCTATTTCAGCATTATTCAATAAACTTTTCACCATATCGGCTTCCCACAATGTGCCCGAATAGATTTCTATAATTTTATCTTGATTTTCATTCATACGAATTACAACTAATGGTGTTTATGCCTTGTTTTAATCAAAACCGGGAAGAAAGAACTCTACCTTTCCGCAATTCGGACAACTAAATAGATCAAACGATTCCCTATTCGTAAATAATTCGAATAAATCACCAAATGCACCAAGTCGTGTCCCTTCGTGAAATCTAAAATTGCCTTGATAGTTAAGAGGCACTTTACATCTTAAACACTCAATAGATTTAGGACCTTGTGGTATAATGCCATTCTCCCTATTGATTTCTGATAAATTATAGTGGCAATTTGGACAATAATTTAATGCTGGTTCAATTTCGGCAGTGCATTTTGGGCAAATCAATTTTAAGTCATCAGAATCAAGCACTTTTTCATCGACGAAGCTATATTGACAATTCCAGCACATATCGAAATTATCGTCAACTTCAGAATAACATTTTGGACAATTTTTCACACGTATAAATTTATATTAAGTTACTGTAATTCTTTTGGATCCGAGTCTTGAACATTGAACTTCAATCTGCCCCGTGTGGAACTCACTAGAGTTATACATGTCCTTTTAGCTCCGCTGAACTTCGTTTGTGGTAGATTTTGCCATGCTCGTTTCATTCGTATTTATTTCATTTAAGTTAAGGTACTGCATTGGATTTTAAACTGCTATCGTATTGCGAATTAACGGTTGTTGCCTGTAGTTGATTTTTTATTTTGTCATTTATACAAGTCGTTATACAATCCTGTTTCTCATTCCACAAGTGCATTGCGCCGCCATTGCAATTTTTATAATCATTGCAAAGCAAACAGATCCCAGTTTTTGTCCAATTACGATTACGCATAATCTCAAACCGGTTTTCCCAAACGTCGAGAAAATTATCGTTATAGATATTCCCTTGAACAAAATGACGATTGATATTTGGACAAGCTGAAATTGAACCATCAATTAAAACTGAAGCAATATTTATCCCTGCCCGACAAAAGAAAAATGAATCTCGAACTTTCATTTCGTACTTGCCGACATAAGATTCGCAGCTAAATTTTATGTCCATCCGTTTATCGGAACGAGATTGAGCGATAAAATCCATTAATTGTGTTAGTTGTTGATTCGTCAATTGCAAATCATGGTTATTTGCCGCTCTCCCAATTGGTGCTATTGTAAACAGCCGCCACGCCTTAACTTTTTTTGAAATTAAGAAATCTTTGAAATCAGGTAATTCGGAGATGTTTTTAGAATTGACACAAGTAACAACATCGTAGAAAAGCCTGTTGGTCGATGCAATTAAATCCAATGCTTGTAACGCGTTTTTAAAGCTGGTGTTGTTTGATCGCAGCCAATTGTGTGAATCCTCAAATCCATCGAGGCTTAAGGTAATTGCACCCATGCCAGCAGAAAGTAATTTGGCGTGAATGGTTGAATTATAGGCAAATCCATTTGTTACAATCCCCCAACGAAATCCGTTTTCCCTTAAAATTCTGCCACATTGAGGTAAATCATCACGTAACAATGGCTCGCCTCCAGTGATTACAACAGTTATTGAATTTGGTTTATATGAATCTTTTAATGGTAAAATTGCATTGAGAAAATCCTCAAATGGCATATCCTTATTTTTTGAATCAGAGATGCAATCAGAGCCACAATGCAAACACCTTAAATTGCAGCGTTGAGTGCACTCCCAAAACAAATAATTTAACTCATGGATTTGAGTTTCATTTATTCTGAACCGATTCTGAAAATATTGAGAAATCTTATTCAACATCCAAACTTATGTTGAGAGAGGTTGAATCATCAATGATTTTCACAATTGTATCTTTGGTTGAAAATGTTCCATTTTTGGTGGAATCGATGTCCTCAAACTTCACGTTATAAATTGAATCTCGTGATGTATAAATCACAAATTTACCTTCATTGTCTGTTATCTCATATTGAGGGAGATTTCCGATGGAAACTTTAACACCTGCAATTGGCTCATTTGTAGCCTTTGACTTTACTGATCCTTGAATAGAAACATCCATACCCAAATCTTGAGGCGTTCCATAGCAAGCTTGAAATACAAATAATGCAGATGAAAGGCTTAATGCGCCATATACCTTTCTTAAGATTTTTCGTTTTTTATCAGCTAGATTCTTCATCATAAATGTTGGATTTTATGTGAGTTATAGAGATGTAGGTAAAAAATGTGCTAGTGTATCATATGATTTAAGATAAGAGTAGCTAAGCTCCATTGAGATATTTTTTTAATCTGGTTTACATATCAAATATATGATTTTTGTATGTACGAAACGGTTGTCTGCCAATTTTTTTCTCTATGTACTAAAGAATGAAAGTGAGGGTTTTAAAACGCTGTTAAGTTGTCCGGATATTGGGATTGCGGGCTTGATATCAAATTTCGCAGTAGCAAAAAAGAAAACCGCAGTCGCTTTATATACAACTGCAGTTTACTTTTTGGGGTCTAGTCAATTAACGGTATAAATGACGTTGCTATTCAAATTACCAACGACCCGATAATGCCGTTATTACATTATCGGTTTTAATCGGCGGAATGAATTAATAATCAACAAATAACAGATTAAATTATACATTGCCCCTAAAACCAACATTATAATGTCTTTTATTGGATTAGGGTCGTTATAATTTATCCCATTTTGTATTGAAATAATTCCAATCGGGATGCTAATGATAAATGCAAAAATTAGTGTAACAACTAATATTCTCATTCCAATTACCCAATTTATTGCAAAAAACCTCTTGAAAAAATCTTTTCCATCAATATCATTATTTACTTCATAAACCGTCTTTAGTCCCCAAACAGTAATAATTACAGATATTGCGCATTCAAAAAATTTTATCCAAACACTGGTGTCTTTTGTAATAAAACTGAGCACAATTACCGAAAAGACAAAATAGGCCAAGACATAATTAAATCCATCTTTATCAGTTAGTTCTTTCTTAGAGATCTTGTCTTCTAATTTTTTAATGTCAAACCAAATCATAATTGTAAGTTTTAGGTTTATTTTATTGTTTAAGGATTTGATTCATTGTTGCTTTCTCGGAAATGGTATTTGAGATATTGTTTTTTGTTGTGCACTGGCGTTCTTGTCATCCATGTTAGTACATTGTGTTTAATATTATACTTCATCATAATCAAATATTTTGCTTGCTAATTCAGGTGTGATTGTAAGTTCATCACCTCGCCTTGTTGTTCTCCCTGTTTCACTAATAAGATGCAAGTTCGTTTTTGCCCTTGAACAAATTACATACATTAGTTTTTTGGATGCATCAGTTGGGTCGCCAAAATAAACATCATTCCAATGTGGAATATATCCATACAAAAGGCCATAAGCTATTACTGTTTCAAATTCCTCCCCCTTTACTCCAACACAAGTATTAATAATTACTCCAGTCATTTCTCTATAAAAACTTTTAAAAGATTGAATGTCGCTTGGGACTTTAAAATCGGGGACATTTATACGGCTTTCAATATTGTCAAAGAATAACTTTCTGTTTTCAACTAATTGAGGATACTTTGTGTAATCAATCCCGACAGCTGAAATGAACTGGTCAAAACAATCAATAAGGTAGTCAATGCCTTCTGTTTCATTTGATTTTATTGAATTGATTAATCGCAATAGATTTCTTTCAATCCTGTATTTTTCAATAAACTCTGTATTTGTAACAACTCTAAAATTTTCAATCAACTCATTTGCCCACCTATATCTTGAAGAATAAATTTTCGGGTTTGGTTCAGTAAGAAAAAGTCGGGAAAGTTTATACCAAATATTTTCTCTATTTTTTGACATTGGAGCTAATCCCGAAGCATCAAAGTTCACATCGGGTAAAGTTGCTCTTAACTTTTTTGAAACAGAAGTAATCAACCACCATTGAGGAACAAGAACGCAAATTTCATCTTCAGGAATTCCATTGTCTAAACTTCGCTGAATTAGTTGAGCAATTTCATCTACAATTTTTGAACTATGAACAGTATCATTAAGAGTGATTAGACCTTGAGTTGTTGCGTTACTCCCGACTGCTTCAATATCTATTGGTTGCGTTTGAAAATGTGTATAGAAATCAATAATTCTTTGGCTGGACCTGTAATTTCCTGTCAGAGTTAATGGAGTAATTGGCATACCGTTTAACTCTGCTTGGATTTCATCCATGCTTTTAGCAACACCACCAAGTGAAGCATATATTGCTTGGTCTGTATCACCCACAAGAAACAAAGAAGTATTGCCATTGCCAGCTTTTACTATGGTAGAAATAATTGCATAAAGCAAATCCTGTGTGTCTTGATACTCGTCAACACAAATTAGTTTGAATATATTGGAAAGTGTTTTTTGAATTTTCGGATAGGTTATCAATATTTTGTAAGAGTAAAAAAGTAGCAACTCAAAATCAATTAGCTTTTTTTGCTTTAATATTTCATGATACTCTTTTAGAAGTTTTTTCTGAACACCTTTTGGCTCTACAAAACTGCCGTCTCTATTGAACCGAAGATTTACAGGGTCTATTTGTTTTAGGGTATACTTCTCTTTCAGTTCGCTAATTAAGTCAGAGCAAAAAGTTTCATCAGCAATTGAGAAACCGTTTTTCAATTCGGGCAAATAACAGGAGTATGGTTTCATTATCCACTCCAAGCAAAAGGCATGTAATGTTCCCGACCAAATTTTTTCGCTGTTTATTCCCAATGCGTTAAGCCGTCTAAAAATTTCTTCTGATGCTCTGACTGTAAAAGTTACTGCTGCAATTCTTTTTTTGCTTCCTTCTTCAAGTTGGTTAATCTCATAAGCAAGTTTGTGAATGATTACTCTTGTTTTACCACTGCCAGGACAAGCCGTCAACAAAACATTTCCGTCCTGCTGCACTGCTGATTTTTGCTCAATATTTAATTTATTAAGTATCATATCAATGCTAAGAACTTCGTCAATTGGTCTTCTGTAAAAGTTGCTGTAAATGTGTCCAAAAGTTCCTCTTGAGTTTTTCCCCTTACAATAAATTTTTTGGCTTCTTCATACTGTGCATCTTGCTCATTGCTCCGAATTGATTTCAAACGATAGATAATTGCTTTTACTTTTGAAGCTAAATTTATGTGAGAAGACGAAAATGCAATAGCTTTAAGAATGTATATTGGAATATAAGTATTGTAAACAATTTGTTCAGCCACTAAAAGGGCTAACCAACCTTTTCCCTTTTTATCTGCAATCCTTAATATCTCAACACCTGCAACTTCAACAGAGGCATCTTCAAGTTTGGCTTTTACTTTTGTAATATCTGCTTCTCTTGAATAAATTTTATCAAGGCATTGAACAAACTCGTGACTATTGCCATTCATTAAAACATCAACTTCAAATGTGTTTGTAGAATAGAAAGGTTTTAAGAAATCATTTCCATTGCATAAGTCAGACAAACGAACTTTTCTTTCTGCTCCGCTCTTTTCTGATGCTCTACAATGTTTTTGATAATCATCATCGTCATTTGGGTCAGCAGGAAGTGTTACAATTGATTTATCTAGGTCTGTAAGAATTGAACAGTTCTTCTGTATTCTGTCGGAGTGAAAAATGCTTGCAACATTTTCAAAACCTGTACTGCCAATATTTATCAAGCTAATCCCTAATTCGTCAAGTGAAAGTCCAAATACTTTCTTGAACATTTCAGGAATTAAAATTTGTTCTGCATCGCCTTCAACTAAAACAACTCCCTTTGCAAAAAGCAAATTGCTTCTAACGGCGTCTAAGTATCTCTCAACTCTTATTATTTCGTCTGGCTTTAAATTGTTTGATGGATGAAAAACTAATGCTTCTTTTTCTCCACGACTTAAAATGTTTACGCTACTAATTTTACTTACGGATGAAATATGTGTTGAGTGAGTTGAAATTATAACTTGCGTTTTATTTTTCTTTAAGTTGTTAAAAAGAGTTTTTTGAATGTGCGTATGAATGTGTGCCTCGGGTTCTTCGATCAAAAGAAAGTTTGCAATTCTGTCTGTCTTTACTTTTTCATATTCAAGTAACTTTAAAGAAAGGTAAATAAGGTTAGCTCCGCCTAAACTTAATTCCCAAATTCTTCCTTTGTAACCTTCATCATCGGGGTCGCCTACCCAAAGTTTCAATGATTGAAATAGCTTCTCCATTTCATTTGGCAACTCTGATTTTATATCAATGTTAGGTGCATAGGTTGTTCCAACTGCTTCTTTAATACTCTTGTCAATTCCTTGTTTTATTTCTTTGACTTCATCAAGCGAACCTATTTGCTCGTTTAATTTATCAATGCTTTCAATGATTTCATTTTGTTTTGCTACCTCAACTGTTTTTTCCTTTCCTCTCAAAAGGTTAAGCAGTGGATTGTTTGCATACGATCTTAAATCACTTTCAACATCTCTCAATGCTTTAATGAATGTGCAAGACACTTCATTGTGGATATTAATTTCTTTTGGTAACCATGTTCCAAATATGAGTTCTTCTTTGTCGTCAGGGTCGGGAAATTCTACTGTCTCAAAGTTCCCTACATACTGATTGTAAGTTGCATCAATACTAAAGTCGGCAGAACCTCTACTTAAATAAACCGTTTCGTAATTTTCAAGTGTAAGGTTGTCTAATATAAGTTGTAGGTCGGAGGTGTTCTTGCCTTCAGTTTGAGAGTAGTCGTAAAGCTCTTTTCTGAATTGATATTTTGGTCGAAAATAAACGGCATAACTTCCTTGTGTTTCAGTGTCCATGTGTCCGCTTGATTGCACTGCTAATGCTTGGGACTCTTCGCTTGCATCTAACTCATCAAAGGCAATTGAAATGATTATCCAATGCCCAGCCCAGTTGCCTAAAGCCCTATTGAAATCGGTTGAATAGAAATTGATGTATCTCGGAAGAGTGTCATCAAGTAAAATTCTTAAAGCATAAAACAAATTTGTTTTACCCGAGCCATTCTCGCCAATAATTGTATTTATACCGTTTTTGAAATGCAGCTTGACATTTTTGAAATTCCTAAAATTTCTTATTGATAAGGAAGATATATGCATGGTTTAATTTTTATTTATAGTGTTGATGGTAAGTATTTTAATAGTTCGTCTGCCTAAGATTGCTATGTCGTCCGTTACAATTGCACCTAACAAGTTCTCACCATCAAATATATACTACTTTTTTGTATTCTTCTTATATTCAGTAGATTTATTTAACAAATTTTTGAATGCATGGAACAACAAGAAATGCAGAACTATAGCATGGCTAAATTGCAAACCTGAAGCTGCGTTTATTTGCCACAGTATGTAGAAACTGGTTAATTGAATTATCGGGTTATTGGTTGATGAACAAAACCAACAATAAAAGCAATCCAGTTTCAACCCTATCGATTCCTTAAGGGAATTAAAAACCTTTTGTAGTAATTGCTGGCCGTTTTTGTGTGCTTTTATTAACAATTTTGGTGCTTTCCACAGAATGCAACAGGTGAATTTGGGAAATTAAAATTGTTATTTTTGCATCGATATGAATGATGATAGCCCAAAACCTGCACGCAGAATACGATATAAAGGAACGCACCCAAAATCGTTTAAAGAGAAATACAAAGAGCTTCACCCTGAACAGTATGCCCAAGATGTTGCAAAAGTGATGCAACAAGGGCGCACACCAGCAGGTATGCATCGGTCTATTTGTGTTGACGAAATTATGAAGTTCCTGAACATTGTTCCCGGGCAAATTGGGTTGGATGCAACGTTGGGTTATGGTGGCCATAGTTTAGAGATGCTAAAACGGTTGGTTCCCGGTGGCCGGCTTTATGCTACCG